>WNGB01000399.1_pt1 | contig 66927 bp, 71 predicted proteins | sample 5400681 | NCBI WGS metagenome assembly WNGB01 (sample SAMN13153367, study PRJNA577476) | soil metagenome | isolation source: 115 cm soil or saprolite under grassland replicate 2 | place: USA:California | collected 2016-06-15 | reverse complement strand
CTAGACCTCGACCACCACGGGGAGGATCATGGGCCGCCTCCCGGTGCGGTCGTAGACGAGCTGGCCGAGGCCGTCGTGCAGGTGCTCCTGGAGCAGCTTGATCTCGAGGATGTCCTGGGCCAGGCAGTGGTCGAGCACCCGGGCAGCCTCGGAACGCATCTCCTCGAGCAGCGGCTCCGACTCCGAGGAGTCGGCGAAGCCGCGCGCGATCAGCTCCGGAGCGGCCGTGCGCGCTCCGTTCTGGCTCGTCAGAGTCGCGACCACGATCAGGACGCCGTCCTCGGACAGCCGCCGCCGGTCGCGCAGGGCGACGTCCCCGATGTCGCCGACGCCCAGACCGTCCACGAAGGTGATGCCGGCATCGGCAGTGCCGACGACCCCGACCCCTCGCGAGGAGAGCTCGACGATCGAGCCGTTCTCGGCCATCACGATGGCGTTCGCCGGCACCCCCGCCTCCCCCGCCATGCGAGCGTGGGCGGCGAGCATCCGATACTCGCCGTGCATGGGCATCACGGCCTTCGGCCTGACCAGCGAGAGGATCGTTCGAATCTCCTCCTGATTCGCGTGCCCCGAGACGTGCACGGGCGCGATCTCCTGGTGCAGCACCTCCGCCCCCGCCCGCGCGAGCCCGTTGATCGTGTCGTGCACGCGCAGCTCGTTCCCGGGCACCGGCTTCGCGGAGATGATCACGGTGTCCCCGCGCTCCACCCGCACGGTCGGATGATCGTGGTAGGCGATCCGGGTCAGTGCCGAGAGAGGCTCGCCCTGGCTGCCGGTGCAGAGGATCAGGACCTCGTGTGGAGCGTACGAGTCGAGATCGTCGGGCTTGATCAGCGCCTCCTCCGGCACGTCGATGTACCCGAGGTTCCGCGCGATGTTCAGGTTCTTGCGCATCGACCGGCCGACCACCGCCACCTTGCGACCGACCTCCAGCGCAACGTCGATCGCCTGCTGCATGCGGTGAACGTTGGAGGCGAACGAGGCCACGAGCACGCGTCCCTGCCGCAGCGGGATGATCTGCCGGAAGGCCTCACCGACCAGCCGCTCCGAGCCGGTCACGCCGGGGCGCTCGGCGTTTGTCGAGTCTCCGAGCAAGAGATCGACACCCCGGTTCCCGATCTCCGCGAGCTTCCCCACATCGGTCTTCAGGCCGTCCACCGGGGTGTGGTCGAGCTTGTAGTCGCTCGTGTGCAGAAGACGGAGGCCCTCGGTTTCGATCATCACGGCGACGTTGTCGGGCACCGAATGCGCCATGCGTACGAACTCGAGCTGGAAGGGCCCTACCGAGACGGCGCCGCCCTCGGGCCGTACCTCCTGCAGTTCCGTTGACTGGCTGAGCCCGTGCTCGTCGAGCTTCGACTGGACCAGGCCGAGCGTCAGACGCGTCCCCAACACGCGTGGGACACCGACCTCCCGCAGCAGGTACGGAAGCGCGCCGACGTGGTCCTCGTGCGCGTGTGTCAGCACGACCGCGTGGATGTCGCGCGCGCGGTCGGCGAGGTACGAGAAGTCCGGGAGCACGAGGTCGACGCCGAGATGCTCGTCGCGAGGGAAGGCGAGCCCGGCGTCGATGACGACGAGGCCGCGCTCGGTCTTGAGCACGGTCATGTTCTTGCCGACCTCGCCGAGGCCGCCGAGCGGGATGATGTGCACCGAACCTGCCATCCGTCGGAGTGTAGTGGGCGTCGTGGCCGCACTCGCGGCTCGACGCGCGAGAGGAGATGAGCCGCGCCCGAGATCTCGACGATCCCGGACGCGGCTCGACAGGCTTACGCAGTCACCGCGTTACTCGAACCCGAGATGTAGCCAGGCAGTCTTCGCTGTTAGCACCATTCAGCACAGCCGGATACCCCATGGCCGGGCGATGCCGGGCGCCTTAGACGGTGGCAGTCTCGAGAACGCCCAGCCGCTCGAGGCAGCCGCGGATCTGCGCCACTTCGTCTTCGGTCGCCGCCACGAGCGGTAGCCGCAGACCGCCCACCTCGTGCCCGAGCAGGTTGAGCGCCGTCTTGATGCAGATCGGGATGACCACCACCCGGAGCAGCTCGTACGCCGGGGCGAGCTCGCCGTCGATGCGCCGAGCACCCTCCGTGTCCCCGTCCCTGAAGCGGCGGATCATCTCCTTCACCTGCGGTCCGACGACGTGCGTGTGCACGCAGACCCCGCCCACGCCGCCGAGCCCGAGGAACGGGAAGATCAGGTTGTCGTCGCCGGCGTAGAGATCGAGTCCGACCTCGACGATGCGACGCGCCTGCGCGAGATCGTCGTTCGCCTGCTTGACAGCGGTCACGCTCGGAATCCCAGCGAGCTGCTCGATCGTCTCCGGCTCGATGTTGATGACGGCGCGGCCCGGGATGTTGTACGCGACGATCGGCCGGTCAGAGGCGGTGGCAATCGCCTTGAAGTGCTCGACGATCGCGCGCTGAGGCGGCTTGTTGTAGTACGGGGCGACGACGAGGAACCCGTCAACGCCCACCTCGTTCGCGGCCTCCGTCAGGTGGAAGGAGTGCGCGGTCGAATACGTCCCAGTCCCGGCGACCACAGTTGCCCGGTCGCCCACCGCGTCCACCGCCACGCGCCACAGCTCGATCTTCTCGTCGTCGGTCAGCGTCGGGCTCTCCCCCGTCGTCCCGGAGACGACGAGGCCGTCCGAGCCGTGGTCGACCAAGTAGCCGGCAAGCTCGCGGAACTTCTCGTAGTCGACCTCGCCGTCCGCCTTCAACGGCGTGACGATCGCCGTCAGCACCTCGCCGAGCACGGCCGTATCGTACCTAGGTCAGGCGCCAGAAATCTCCGGTCAAGCCGAAGCCGGCGAATGTCGCCTCGGCTTCCTCGGGCGTGGCACGGCGCCAGTCGGGCGAGAGCTTGTCCGCGTACCACTTCCGGCCGAGGGCCCATGCCTGCTCGAGGGTAAACGCCGCGCCTCGCGGCATCCGCTTCGTCTCACACCAGCGATCGACGTGCGCTTCCGACCGGAAGGCGAGCATGGTCGCTCACGTGAAGCCGATGTCGTCCCACCAGCGCCGGGCAGGCACGCTGAAATGCGCAACCCCGTCGGAAGGCTGGAGCTCCCAGCTCTCCACGCGCAGCTCCATCGGCTCGTCGCAGTCCGGGCAGGACGTCGAGACCGTCCCGTCGCCGCCGAGCATCGCGACGACGCCGAAGGCATCCCAGACGCACGAGCCCCAGTAGTCGCCGTGCGGGGTCTCCACCCAGAATCCCGTCGGGACGGCGGACAACGGGTTTGCCATCCAGACGTCCAGCGTGCCGGGCAGGAAGACGAGCACGTGCCCGGCCTCGAGTCGGCGAAACGAGCCCTCGGTCTCCTCGAGGCTGAGGCCGAGCTCGTCGGCCACGTCCAGCGCGCTTGGCGGCCTTCCGTCTTTGAGGAAGCGCCGGTAGACGCACAGCCGAACGTCGCGGTCGACGGTCTCCGACGCGTCCACGCTCAGACCTGGGCGTTCGCCGGATAGGGCTCGAGGTCGTTTGTGAAGCCGGGCTGGGCCTCGACACGCGCCAGCCATTCGGCCACGGCGCGATAGGGCGACATGTCGATGCTCGCATCACCGGCCACGTGCGTATACGCGTACAGCGCCAGGTCGGCAACGCTGTACCGGTCGGCGACGAGGAAGACGCGGCCCGCCAGGCCCCGCTCCAGCACCGCCAGGGCATCCCGGCCGGCCTCCACCTTCTGCTCGAAGACCTCAGGCCGCAACCTGTCCCTGCCGGTCAGCGTCCAGAACCGCGCCGTTCCGACGTTCGGCTCGAGCAGGTTCTGCTCGAAGAAGAGCCACTGGTGGACGCGGGCCTGCACGAGCCGGTCGGCGGGTAGGAACGGTGTCCCGTCGGCCAGAAAGAGGAGGATCGCGCCGGACTCTGCGAGCGTCTGCCCGTCGTCGAGCACGAGGACGGGCGTCCGCCCCGCCGGATTCAGCGCGAGGTACTCGTCCGTCCGTGTCTCGCCGGCGAAGAGGTCGACGGGCAGCCGCTGCCATTCGAGGCCGAGCTGGCGCAAGAGCACCCGCACCTTCAGGCAGTTGGCCGAGGCCGCATAGTCGTAGAGCTGGAGCATCCTCGGCTACAGCACGGACTCGAGCCCAATGGTGAGACCAGGCGGCAGCTCGGGCAGCTTCTCCAGCGCGAGCAGCACGCCGGGAACGTACGCCTCCCGCGAGAAGACGTCGTGCCGGATCGTCAGCAGCTGTCCCGGTCCTGCCAGCAGCACCTCCTGATGGGCGTTCAGCCCCGGCAGGCGTATCGAGTGGATCTCCGGGTCCCCCTCCATCGCTGCGGCCGTCGCCTTTGACGTTCCCGACGGAGAGTCGAGCTTCGTCTCGTGGTGGAGCTCCACGATCTCGGCGCGCGAGAGGTGACGGGACGCCTCCGCTGCGAAGCGCATCATCAATACGGCTCCGACGGCGAAGTTCGGTGCATGGAAGACGGCCAGCGTCTTCTCCTTCGCCGCGGCGTCCACCCGCGCCCGCTCGTCGTCCCAGCCGCTCGTCCCTACGACGCACGGCGCGCCGGCGGCGAGCGCGGCCTCGATGTTGGAGACGACCGTGTCCGGCCGCGTGAAATCGACCATCGCCTCGGCCGCGCTGACGTCTTCCACGAGGTCGTGCCCGGCCTCCTCGAGCGCAGGAGCGAGAACCGAGCCAGCCTTGCCGCGACGGCCGTTAAGGAGAAGCCTCACGCCGCAGCGGCCAGGCCGGGGTGAACCCGCTCGACGGCGGTGCGGAACCGGTCCTCGTTCGGGCCGATTCCGGCCGCCGACAGGCGCTCGGGCGCAAGGAGCACAGAGGCGAGCTCGGCGACGTCCGTGGCCTCGACAGCGTCGATCTCCGCGATGATGCGGTCGAGCGAGAGCAGCTCGGTATCGGTGATCAGCGACTTCCCGAGCCGGCTCATCCGATTTGAAGTGGACTCCATCGAGAGCACGAGCCGGCCTTTGAGGTTCTCCTTCGCCCGCTCGAACTCCGCCGCGCGCACGTTGCCCGAGGCGATGTCGGTGATCTGGTCCGCGGCGATCTCCAGACACGCGTCGAGGTTCTCCTCCCGCGTCCCGACGTAGAGCCCGATCTGGCCCGTGTCCGTGTACTGGGAGGCGAACGAGTAGACCGAGTAGGCCATACCGCGCTTCTCGCGGATCTCCTGGAAAAGTCGCGAGGAGGCCGAGCCGCCGAGAATTGCGTCCAGCACGGAGGCCGCGAAGCGCCGACGGTCGGAGCGGGAGATCCCGAGCGTTCCGACGCAGGCGTGGTACTGCTCGGTGTCCTTGCGCTGGAAGCGCGCTCCCGGCGGCGGTTCCTTGACGAGGGGCCGTCGCACCCGGGTCTTCTGCGCAGGAGGCTCCATGCGCTGCCGCGCGGACGTGTCGAATAGCTCGAGCAGCCCGTCGTGGTCGAGATTTCCCGCCGCGGCGAGCACGATGTTCCCTGCCGTGTACATCTGGCGGTGATAGGCCGACAGGGCCCGCCTGGTCACGCTCGAGATCACGTCTGCCCGTCCGATGACGGGGCGGCCGAGCGGGTCTCCGCCGAACACGGCCTCGGCCAGGAGGTCGTGGACGAGATCCTGCGGCGTGTCCTCCACCATCGCGATCTCCTCCAGGACGACGTCGCGCTCGGAGTCGACCTCGGCAAATGCCGGCGAGAAGACCATGTCGGCCATCACGTCGAGGGCTCGCTCGAGGTGGCGGTCCGGCACGCGCGCGTAGACGACGGTGTGCTCGCGTGAGGTGGCCGCGTTCAGCTCGCCACCCATCTCGTCGAATATCTCGGCGATCTCCTGCGCCGAGTACGAGTGCGTGCCCTTGAAGAGCAGGTGCTCGATGAAGTGGGTGACGCCGGCCTTCGCCGGCGGCTCGTCGCGGGAGCCGGCGCCGATCCAGAAGCCGAGCGAGACCGAGCGTACGCTCGTCACCTTCTCCGTGATCAGGCGCTCACCTGAATCGAGCTCCGAGAGGACGTACTCCTGCACGGGCCGATGGTAGCGGCGCTCGGGTCCGGGCAACGTCGCCCAAAGGGCTGCGGGCGGGGTTTCCCCCGCCCGCTCCCTCATCAGTCCTCGCGGCGCGGCCCGCGATCGCGGCCGCCGCCTCGGCCGCCGCCTCGGCGGTCACGGTCGCTCCGCGACGGGCGCTCCTCGCGCTCGCGCGGCGGAGCGTTCTTGGCGCGCTCGATCAGCTCATCGGGCTGAACCAAACGGCCGTCCTCGTGCTTGGCGACGAGCTTAAGCCCGATGCGGCCCCGCTCCTTGTCGACCTCCTGGACGATGACGTCAAGCATGTCCCCGCGTCCGATGACGTCCTCGATGTGCCCAACACGCCCCGGGCCGACGTTGGACACGTGCAGCAGGCCGTCGGTGCCCTTCTTGAGCTCGACGAAGGCGCCGAACTGCGTGGTCTTGACGACCTTGCCGGTGTACGTGTCGCCGACCTCGGGCTCCTTCGTCAACGCCGTAATCGCGGCGATGGCGGCGTCGGCCTTGGTGCCCTCGGTGGCGTAGATGAGAATCGTCCCGTCCTCCTCGATGTCGATCTGAACGTCGTGCTCCGACTCGAGGGCGCGGATCGTCTCGCCCCCCTTGCCGATGACCATGCCGATGTACTCGGGGTTGATCTTGACCGAGGAGATCCTGGGCGCGTGCGCGGCCAGCTCCTCGCGGGACGACGGCATCACTTCGGCCATCGTGTCCAGGATGAACTCGCGGGCCTGGCGGGCCTGCTCGAGCGCAGAGCGCATGATCTCCTGCGTGACACCCGTGATCTTGATGTCCATCTGCAGGGCCGTGATGCCGTCGCGCGTGCCGGCCACCTTGAAGTCCATGTCCCCCAGGTGGTCCTCGGCACCCTGGATGTCGGTCAAGATGACGTAGTCGTCGCCCTCTTTGACGAGACCCATGGCGATGCCGCCGACGGGCGCCTTGATCGGCACTCCGGCGTCCTGCAGCGCGAGGGTCGAGCCGCAGACGGAGCCCATGGACGACGAGCCGTTCGACTCGAGCGTCTCGGAGACGAGACGGATCGTGTACGGGAACTCGTCCTCGCCCGGGAGGACCGGCTCGAGCGCCCGCTGCGCGAGGGCACCGTGGCCGATGTCACGCCGCTTGGGCCCGCGCATGAAGCCCGTCTCGCCGACGGAGAAGGGCGGGAAGTTGTAGTGGTGCATGTAGCGACGCTCTTGCTCGAGGGAGAGATCGTCGATGCGCTGTCCCTCCTTGGCGGTGCCGAGCGTGCAGAGCGTCATGATCTGTGTCTGGCCGCGCGTGAACAGGGCAGACCCGTGCGTGCGCGGCGACACGGTCACCTCGCACGAGATCGGCCGGATCTCCTCTGTGCCGCGGCCGTCGGGGCGCCGCTTCTCGACGGCGATCTTGCGCCTGACGAGGTCCTTGTAGACCGCCTCGGCAGCACGCTTGACGAACTGGCGCGTCATCTGGTCCTTAACCGGCGGCGGTGACTCCATGCCCTCGGCGGCAACCGGAGTCGTCCCGGCCGGGAAGGGCAGCTCGATCTCCTCGACGATTCGGTCGTAGAGGAGCTGGCGCTTTGCCGACTTGAGCTCCTTCGAATCCTGCTCGGCCTCGGTCAGCGCGCGAAGGCCATCCTCGAACTGCGCGCGAACGGGTCCCTCGACCGCCTTCAACCGCTCCTGCTCGAGCAGGAGCCCGAGCGCCCAGCGCACCTGCATCCGGCGGACGATGTCGTCCTCGGTCGAGTCCATGGTCAGCGCGGGACCCAGCTCGCCCAGCAGCTCCTCGACGAGCGCGCCCGCTTCGCGGAGCCCGTCGGAGCGAATACGCTCGGCGACGGCAGCGCCGTGCCGCTCGGAGAGCTCCGAGGTCAGCTCGAGGTCGAGCCATTTTGGCTTTCCTGCGCCTCGCCGGAGCTCGTCCTGCGCTTCACAGAGCTTGCGGATCTCCTCGTGCGCGAGCTCGAATGCACCGAGGATGGTGTCCTCGGGCACCTCCATGGCGCCAGCCTCCACCATCGTCAGCGCCTCCTTGGTGCCCACGACGATGAGGTCCAGGCGCGAGTCTTCCTCGATTTCCTGGAGCGTGGGATTGACGACCAGCTCGCCGTCGATCAGGGCGACCCGCACCGCGCCGACCGGGCCGAGGAACGGCAGCGCGGAGACCTGGAGCGCGGCGGAAGCGCCGTTGATGCACAGGATGTCGTGCGGCGTCACCAGGTCGGCCGAGAGCACCGTGCAGATCACCTGTACCTCGTTGCGAAAGCCCTTCGGCCAGAGGGGCCTGATCGGACGATCGATCATCCGAGCGGTGAGGATGGCACGCTCGGTCGGGCGACCCTCTCGCTTGAAGAACCCGCCGGGAATCTTTCCGGCTGCGTACATGCGCTCCTCGACGTCCACGGTGAGAGGGAAGAAGTCCGCCCCCTCGCGGGCCTCGATGCGGCCCTGGGCCGTCGCGAGCACCATTGTCTCGCCGGACCGGACGAGCACGGCTCCGTCGGCCTGCTTGGCCAGCTTCCCGGTCTCGAAGACGATCTCGTCGCGGCCGACGGTCACCGAGACCGTCGCCTGACGTTCGGTCACAACACTCATGTCAATCCTCCACTTCGCGTCTGGAGAGTGGAGGTTTGAGTCAGCCCCTGCGGGCGGGGCTCGCTCAAACTTCCACCCTCCGATTCGGCTCGCCTATCGTCGCAGGCCGAGCTCCTTGATGAGGGCGCGGTAGCCCTCGAGGTCGTTGCGCTGCAGGTAGTTGAGGAAGCGGCGGCGGCGACCCACGAGCTTGAGCAGTCCGCGCCGCGAGTGGTGGTCCTTCGGGTGCGCGCGCAGGTGCTCGGTGAGCTCGTTGATCCGGGTCGTGAGGAGCGCGACCTGCACGTGGGCCGAGCCAGTGTCGCTGCCGTGCTTGCCGTGCCTGCCGACGATCTCCAGCTTGGCTTCCTTCGTGAGGGTCATGCATCTCCTCCAGTCGAGGTCTCCGCAGTCCCAGCGCGCCGCGCGGAAGCCACCACGCGCACGGCCGAGGCTGCGGTCCGCGGGCAAGGGTAGCAGCGCCGCCGCCTGGGCGCCCCTGGCGGGCATCCTGCCCTTTGGTTAGCGTGCTCCCGTGGCGCTGCTCGGTGGGATTCTCGGGGTGATCGCGGGTTTCGCAATCGGCATCCTGTTCACCGAGGTGATCTTCTCGAACGACGAGAGCTGGCCCGACGTGGTGCCCATCGCGCTCGCGGTCGTGGGTGCGCTCGCGGGAGCCGCAACCGCGCGGCGTCTCAGACGTCGAAGCGCCAGGCCCTCTTAGCTTCCCGGAACACCCCAGAAAGTGCGGCGCGTAAGCGAATCGCACTTTCTGCGGTCAACCGGCCGGGGCGGCAACAAGGGAAAGCGCCCCGGCCGGACTTTCTGCGCCTGCGTTCTACGAGGCAGCCCGCGGACGGACGCCGCTCTTGCGGCTGTAGTAGGCACCGGCCACCAGGCCGAGCGCCAGCAGCACGAGCCCGAGCATGGCCACGGCACCGATGCCGAAGTCGCCCCAATCGAAGCCGCCCCGGTCGATCGGCGTCAACGAGCTGGTCGCCGGGTGGTTCGCGAACACTCCGTCCCTCGCAGCCCAGCTCTCGCTCATCGTCTCGATCTGCGCCGGCGACAGGAAACTCGCCGCCGGACGGTTGTAGAACACTCCTCCGCGCGCGGCCCAGCTCTGGCTGATCGCCTCGATCTGCTTCTTGGTCAAGAAGCTGGCCGCCGGACGGTTGTAGAACACTCCTCCGCGCGCGGCCCAGCTCTGGCTGATCGCCTCGATCTGCTTCTTGGTCAAGAAGCTGGCCGCCGGGCGATCCACGGCTAGTGCGGAACCCGTCACGACCGCTGCGACGGCCGTCGCCGCCAGAACGAGCCCTGTCCGCCGAATCGCGATTGAAAGCGAGTTGGACATCATTTCCTCCTTGTTCCTGTCGCGACCGCTGTGCACGGCCTTTGCACACGAGACCAAGAGCGGCTAAAAGGGCAGTACCGCGGACCTAAAGCGGCGCTAAAGGAGGCGAAGAGGGTATGGAGTTCCGGATCCTCGGCCCGCTCGAGGTCGAAGAGGAGGGCCGGCTCCTGAATCTCGGCGGCGCAAAACAGCGCTCGGTCCTGGCGTTCCTGCTCTTGCACGCGAACGAGGTCGTCTCCCGTGACCGCTTGATCAACGAGCTTTGGGGCGACGAGGCGCCAGAGACCGCCGCGACAGCCGTTCAGGTTCATGTCTCGCAACTGCGCAAGGCCCTCGGCCGCGACGTGATCGTGACCCAGTCGCCCGGCTACCTGATTCGGGTGCAGGAAGGCGAGCTCGACCTGGAGCGCTTCGAGAGGCTGGTCGCGGAGGCGCGGGTGCAGGAGCCTGCCCGGGCCGCGGAGCAGTTGCGAGAGGCGCTCGCCCTCTGGCGCGGCGGACCGCTGGCCGAGCTCGACTCTGTCAGCTTCGCCCGGGGGGAGCGCGCACGCCTGCAGGAGCAGCGACTCGGCGCACTCGAGCAGCGGATCGAGGCGGACCTCGCGCTGGGACACCATGCCGAGCTTGTTCCTGAGCTGGAGCGCCTCGTCCGGGAACATCCGCTGCGAGAGCGGCTGCGCGGCCAGCTGATGCTGGCGCTCTACCGCTCAGGGCGACAGGCCGAGGCGCTCGAGGTCTACCGCTCGGGCCGGCGCCTGCTCGACGAAGAGCTCGGCCTCGAGCCGGGAGAGGAGCTTCGCCGGCTCGAGCGGGCGATCCTCGAGCAGGATCCGTCCCTGGCGGGAGCGCTCCCACCGGCCACACCCGCCCCCGCGGCTCCGGTCGTTCCGACGGGAACCGTCACGTTCCTCTTCACGGACATCGAAGGCTCGACGAAGCTCGTGCAGAGGTTGCGCGACGACTACGGGGCTCTGCTCGAGCAGCACCACCGCCTCGTCCGCGGCGTCTTCGAGGAGCACGCCGGCGAGGAGATTGACAACCAGGGGGACGCCTTCTTCTTCGCGTTCCGTCGCGCACGGGACGCGGTCCGCGGCGCCGTCGAGGCTCAGAAGGCGCTGGCGGGTGCGAGCTGGCCCCAAGACGCCACCGTGCGCGTCCGCGTAGGCGTCCACACCGGCGAGCCGGGACTTGCCGAGACTGGCTACCACGGCCTCGATGTCGTGCGCGCCGCACGGATCTCCGGCGCCGCGCACGGAGGCCAGATCCTCGTTTCGTCGGCCACCCGCGACCTCGTCGGAGCCGCTCTCGAAGAGGTCACGTTCGGCGACCTGGGCGAACACCGGCTCAAGGATCTCGAGGAGCCCCAACGCATCTTCCAGGTCGCCGCGCCCGGTCTCGAGGCCCACTTCCCGCCCCTCAGGACGGAGGACGACGTCGCCCGCGTGATGACCATCGGTGGTCGAGAAGAGGAGCTGGCCGCAGCCGCAGAGGCCGCGCTCGAAACGGAAGAGCGGCGCGTCCGGTTCTCCCGGCGTGCATGGCTCGTCGCGGCTCTCGGTGCGCTCGTCCTGGTAGGCGCAATCGCAGGCATCGTCGTCGCGTTCACCAGCGGGTCACCGAGTCCCGTTGCCGTCGTCCCCAATTCGATCGCGGTGATCGACCCGAAGGCGAACCGGGTGGCCGACGACGTGCCCGTCGGCTCGCGTCCGGTCGCCGTCGCCGTCGGCGAGGGCGGCGTCTGGGCCGCCAACGCTGACGACGGAACCATCTCGCGCATCGATCCCAAATCCCGCAAGGTGGTCGGCACGATCGGGATCGGCACCGACGTAAGCGACCTTGCAGTCGGCTTCGGATCGGTCTGGGTGGCCAACGGCAACGACGGCACCCTGGCCCGCATCGACCCCGATTCGAACGCCGTCGAGCGGACTCTGAGGTTCGGCGGCGGGAACGAGCTCGTTCCGGAGCCGGTCTTCACGGTCGCGGCGGGGGCCGGAGCCGTGTGGATCACCCGTGGCAACGCCGTGCTCCGGATCAATCCGGCGACGAACGAGGTGACGAAGAGCATTCCGGTCGAGCCGCCGCTCGGCCTCGCGGTCGGCGGCGGATCCGCCTGGGTCACGACGCGGATCGACCACGTCCTGCGCATCGAGCCGCGGACCGGAGCGATCTCGGCCACCTTCTCGCTCCCGAGCGCAGCGATGGCGCCCGTCGCCGGCGGCGGCAGACTCTGGCTCGTTCTCCAATTCCTCGCCCAGCAGGGAAACGTTTGGGCACTCAACCCGGACACGGGGGACGCAACCGCGACGACCTCGGGCGGCGCGTTTCCCACGGACCTCGCCTGGGGCGATGGAACCCTGTGGTCCGCCGCGGCGCGAAGCGTCGTGCGGATCGGCAACGGGGCTCGGCCGATCGCCAAGATCCGCCTCGAGCAGCAGCCGACGGGAATCGCCGTTGGTGAGGGGGCCGCCTGGGTCTCGGTGCAGAGCCCTAGCTGAGCGTCGACGGCACCTTGATCTTCCCGGCGATGATCTGCTTGCGGATCTTCTCGACCTGACGGACGAAGGAGCGCGGCACCTTCGGGCTGATCCTGCCGAGGCCGACGGCGCCGTTGCGGAGGTTCCAGACCACGTTGCCGCCTGTCTTCAGCCTGCCCCGCGCCAAGGCCTCGATGGTCTTGTAGCTGTCAAGCTCATAGCGTTTCAGCACGCTCGTGAGGATGTGTGGGCCGAGGAAGGACTGATCGACGTCGATGCCGATCCCCCAGATTCCCTGCTCCTTTGCCGCCCGAAGTGCGCCCAGCCCGCAGGCCCCGGCCACATCGAAGACGGCTCCTGCCCCCTTGCCGATCTGGCTTAGCGCCACGGCCTTGCACTTGACCGGGTTGAGCCAGTCCCGGGAATAGCCTCTGAGTATCCTGATCCCAGGATCGGCCCGCCTCGCTCCGGCCTCGTAGCCGGCGACGAAGGCCTGGTTCGCATACGGGAAGCCGTTGACGGAGCCAACGACATCTCGGCCCGGCCGACGCTTCTCCATCAGCGCCGCGAAGTAGCCGGCGAGGTAGGCGGGCTGCTCGACACGCCAGATCGTGCCCTGCACGTTTTTGAGCCTATGCTCAAGGACCTCAAGAGGAACGTCCGACATGGCGAACTTCGACTCCGGGAAACGCGCAGCGACGGCGGCATACTCCTTGGTTTGAAAGAGGGGATTCGCGATGATGAGGTCGTACTTCTCCTGCGCGAGCGACCTGATCGTCGGAATCGGTCCCGCTTTCGGGTTGTACAGCACGAGGCGGCCCTCGACCCCAAAGGCCTTCACCGCCCGTCGAAAGCCCCGGTACGCGATATTGCGGAAGTCGTGCGGATCGGAGGGCACGACATCTGCAACCAGTGCAACCCGTAGCTGCCGAGGGCTGCCAGAGGCGTCCGCGGTCAGGAGGGCGCACGAAATCCCACCGACGACTGCAAGCGCCACAGTGCGTTTCATTGCTGTCTAAGAGTCGACGGCACCTTGATCTTCCCGGCGATGATCTGCTTGCGGATCGTCTCCACCTGACGGACGAACGCGCGCGGCACCTTCGGGCTGATCTTCCCCAGGCCGACGGCGCCGTTGCGGAGGTTCCAGACGCTGTTGCCGCCCCCCTTCAACCGGCCGTGGAGGAACGCCTTGACCGTCAGGTAGACGTCCTGGCCATTTGCTCCCTTCAGCACACTCGTGAGGATGTGCGGACCGAGGAAAGACTGGTCTACGTCGACGCCGATACCCCAGTCCCCCTTCTCCTTCGCCGCCCGTAGCGTGCCCAGGCCGCAGGTTCCCGCGATGTCGAACTCGACGCCTGACCCTCGTGCGATCTGGCTCAGGGCCACGGACTTGCACTTCGCCGCGTCCAGGAAGTTGTCTGCATAGCTGTGAATTGTTCTGATACCGGGATCCGCCTTCCTCGCTCCCGCCTCGTAGCCGGCGATGAAGGCGTTGATCGGAGGAAAGGACGCCCCTCCGACAGCCCCGATGACGTCCGTGCCGGGCCGCTTCTTCTCCATCAAGGCGGCGAGGTACCTGGCGAGATACGAGGGCTGCTCGACCCGCCAGAGCGAGCCCTGGACGTTCTTCGGCCTGGTGCGGAGGGCCTGGACGACGCCGTCGACAAGCACGAACTTCGAGCGGGGGAATCTCGCTGCGACGGTGCCGATGGCCTGGAACTCCTGATCGGATTGGGGTATGCCCGTGAAGATGAGGTCGTACTGCTGGCGGCCGAGGGCTGCGATCGTCGGTCCAAGCCCTTTCGTCGGATTGCTCTGGACCACCCGACCGTCGACGTGGAAGTCCCTGACTGCTCGCAGGAATCCCCGATAGGCGGCGGCTCGCAGGTCGTGCGCCTTCGTTGGGGTCACAATGTCCGTCACGAAGGTGACCCTCAGTTGTCGCGAGGTGCTCGAGGCGCTGCCGGCGAGCAGGCCGAGGGCGACCGTCGTCGAGAGAGCGAGTGCGGCAATCCGTCTCATCGTCTGGTGAGGGTCGACGGTACCGTGATCTTCCCGGCGACGATCTGCGTGCGAATCCTCTCGACCTGGCGCACGAACGGGCGCGGGACCTTCGGGTTGATCTTCCCCAGGCCGACGGCACCGTTACGAAGGCTCCAGACCCGGTTCCCTCCCGTCTTCAACCGCCCGCGGACGAACGCCTCGACCGTGTCGTACGCCTCCACGTCGAAGCGCTTCAGCACGCTCGTCAGGATGTGTGGGCCGAGGTAGGACTGGTCCACGTCCACGCCGATCCCCCATACCCGCTTCTCCTTGGCCCTCTGGAGCGTGCCCAGCCCGCAGGTCCCGGCCACGTTGAAGACGACTCCTGCGCCCTTGCCGATCTGTTGCAGAGCGACGGCCCGGCACTTGGCCGCGTCGACCCAGTTCCGGGAGTAGCTTCTGAGCACCCTGATCCCTGGGTCTGCTCGACGCGCTCCGGCCTCGTAGCCGGCGACGAACTCCTGGTTCGAGTACGAAAAGCCGTTGACGGAGCCGATGACGTTCTTGCCCGGCCGCCGTTTCTCCATGAGCGCGGCCAGGTAGCCCGCGAGGTACGCCGGTTGCTCGACGCGCCAGATCGTGCCCTGCACGTTCTCGAACCTGCCTCGGCGGAGGTCGAGAAATACCTCGAGCATGACGAATTTCGAGTCGGGGAATCTCGCCGCGACAGAGACGAACGCCTTCACCTCCGCAGGACCAAGGGGATTCGCCAGGATGAGGTCGTACTTCTGTCGCGCCAGCGACGTGACCGCCGGGATGAGTCCGCGCCTCGGGTCCTCCTGTACGAGGCGACCTTTCACACCGAAGTCCCTCACCGCTCGCCGGAATCCCTGGTACGCGACGTTCCGGAAGTCATGTGGGTCGGACAGCACGACGTCGGCCACCATCGCGACCCGAAGCTGCCGAGAGCTGCCTGAGCTGCTCCGGGCCAGCAGGGCAGAACCGCCCGCCCCCGCGTGGCGAACACCACCACCAACACGGAGATCGTGCGCTTCATCGATCGGCGACTCTAGCGACGATTGCCGAGAGCAGCTTGGTCAGGCTGGGTGCGGCAGCCTCGCCGCGCGCCACCACCTCTTCGTGCGAGGGCCGTTCGCCGGTGATGCCCGCCGCCGGGTTCGTGACCAAGGAGAGCGCGAGCACCTCAGCGCCGAGTGCGTGCGCGGCGATCGCCTCCGGGACCGTGGACATCCCAACGAGATCGGCGCCGAGGGCCCTCAGCATGCGGATCTCGGCCGGCGTCTCGTAGGCCGGACCGGGCCAGTGCGCGTAGACGCCCTCCCGCAGCTCCGGGTCGATTTCGCGCGCGAGCACGCGCAGGCGGCGTGCGTACAGATCCGTCAGGTCGACGAACTGTGGCCCGACGAGCGGCGAGACGCCTGTGAGCGAGATGTGGTCCGAGATGAGCACCGGAGCGCCGACCTCCAGCTCGGGATTCACGGGGCCCGCCGCATTCGTGAGCACGACGGCGCGGCAACCGGCGACGACGGCCGTTCGGACGCCGTGGACGACGACTTCGATGCCTCGCCCTTCGTAGAGGTGCACGCGCCCGAGGAACGCGAGCGTCAGCTGCCCGCCCCGCTCGAAGACCTGGATGCGCCCCTCGTGGCCCGCGACGCTTGCCGGCAGGAAGCCCGGCACCTCGGAGACGGCCAGGTCCAGCACCGAAGTCCCCAGCCCGGTCACGGAATCCTTCCAGCCGGACCCCAGGACGACGGCGACGTCGAAGGCCTCGCACCCCGAGCGGCGACGAAGCTCCTCTGCCGCTGCGCGGGCGGCGGCGAGCGAATCGGTCATGGTGAGAGGCTAGTACGCTCCTCGCCCCATGAAGGCGCAGATCGCAGCCGGCCACCCGGCCACCGCCGAGGTGGGAGCCGAGGTCCTCGCCGACGGTGGGACGGCGGCCGACGCGGCCGTCTCGGCCTCACTGGCCTCCTGCGTTGCCGAGCCCGTGATGACAGGCCTGCTCAGCGGCGGCTTCGCGATCTACCTCGACGCCGCGACCAGAAGTGTCCGGAACCTGGATTGCTTCGTGGCGGTCCCGAGCGGCCAGGGTGCACCCTTCATCGAGGTCGACATCCCCTTCTGGGGCGAGCTAGTCCCCTACTTCGTGGGGCCGGCGTCCTTCGGCGTCCCCGGCCTCGCGGCGGGCCTGGACCTGCTCTGGCGCGAGTACGGGCGTCTGCCCTGGGCCAGACTTTGCGAGCCCGCGCTCCGGCTCGCGCGCGCCGGAGTCCCGCTGTCGCCGACGCATGCCGCCTGCCTCGCGGAGACGCTCGCCCCCGTGTACACGATGAACGAGGGGGCCGCGATCTACTCGCCGGGAGGCAAGCTGCTCGGCCCCGGCGACATCGTCGAGCAACCCGGCGTCGTCCGTGCCGTGGAGCTCCTGTCCGACGAAGGCGCCTCGAGCGTCTACACGGGCTCGATCTCGCAGGCGCTCCTCGCACTCCTGGAGGAACGCGGCGGCGCTGTCACCGCTACCGACCTGGCCACGTACGAGCCGGTGTGGTCGAGGCCGGTCGAGGTCGAATACCACGGCGCGCACTTCCACACGCGCGCCGGACTCTCCGAGGTCCCCGAGACGATCAGCCACCTGCCACCCCTCCGAGACCTTTCCGACACCGAGCGGGTCCTGGCCGTGGTCGACGTTCTGGGCACACCGCGGGCCGACGTTCCCGAGCACACCACGAACCTCTCCGTGATGGACCGGGAAGGGAACGTCTGCGTCCTCACCTCGAGTCTCGGCCTCTGCTCGGGCGACTGGGTGCCCGGCCTCGACCTGCATCTGAACTCGATTCTCGGGGAGAAGTACCTCCAGCGGGGCGAGCTCCGGCCCGGCGACCGCATGGGCAGCATGATGGCCCCTTCGATCGCGCTCGACGGCGAGAGCTTCGTGCTGGGCATCGGCTCGGCCGGCGCGGCGCGCCTCCGCACCGCGATCGTGGGCGTGACCGCCGCCATCCTCGACGAGGGCCTCGAGCCCCAGGCGGCCGTCGATCGGCCCCGCTTCCACCGGCAGGACGAGGTGGTCAACACCGAGCCCGGCGTGGACGAGGAGGCGCTCGCCGAGCTGGAGCGACGAGGCCTCGAGGTCCGTCGCTGGCCCGAGCGGAACTACTACTTCGGCGGCGTCAGCCTCGTCTCTCGCCGCGGTCCCGCAGCCGACCCCCGTCGCGGCGGCCAGGCTGTGGAGTGCTAGACGGGCCGGTCAGCGTGCCGCGTCTGCTCGACGTCCTGTTCGATCTGGGCGACGAGCTCCTCCTCGCTCGCGAACGCCTGCTCGTCGCGCAGGCGCTGCCAGAGCTCGACGACGAGCCGCTGGCCATAAAGGTCCCCCGAGAACTCGAGCAGGAACGCCTCGATCTTCCGCTCCTGCCCGCCGTAGTGCGGGTTGGTGCCGATCGAGACGGCCGCCCGATGCCCGCGAGCAGACCCCGCGTAGATCCCAAAGGCCGGAACGAGCAGGTGTGCCTCGACCGCAAGGTTCGCGGTCGGGAAGCCGAGCGTGCCTCCGCGCTCGTCGCCGGTGACCACGGTGCCCTCCACCTCCGCCGGCCTGCCCAGCTGCCGTGCGGCACCCCCAGCGTCCCCAGCGTGCAGAAGCTTGCGGATCGCCGTCGAGGACACGCCCTCGACCACGGGCACGGCGCGCGTATCGAAGCCGAGTCCTCGCAGCAGGTCGAGATCGCCGCGCCGCTTGTGTCCGAACCGGAAGTCTCCGCCCGCCACGACCACCGAGGTTCCGAGCGGCCTCAGCACGTCCTCAGCGAACTCCTCGGGCTCGCGCTGCTGGAGCTCGTGCGTGAACTCGAGGACCAGCGTCTCCTCGACGCCCAGCTCCTCGAACAGCTCCAGCCTTCGCGTCAGCGTGGTGAGCAGCTCGACGCCGTACCCGAGCACGAGCCGAGGGTGAGGATCGAAGGTGACGACCGTCGGCGCGGGTCCGGCCGCGACCGCGTACTCGATCACGCGCCGATGGCCGAGGTGGACGCCGTCGAAGGTTCCAATCGCCACCGCGCGCTCGCGTGACGCGAGCTCCGCCGGCGACCGCGCTACCCTCACGGCAGCACCGTCCCGTTGACGGCGACGAGCTCTTCTCCGCACACAACCCGGACTCGCTCTCCGACGCGACGTCGGCCCTTACGGATCGCGGTGGCCTCCTCCTCGCTCACCTCGAGCACCGGCAGGAACGGCAGCGCCTCCACGGGCACAAGGACCCGCTCCTCGTCTGCGTCCTCGACGTGGAAGGGGCCGACCTCCGTTCGGCGCAGGGACGAGCAATGCCCGCCCAGCGCATCGGCGATCGCCCGCACGTAGGTCCCGGAGCTGACGAGCAGCTCGAGCTCGGCAATTCCGTCCTCGTACCGATGCAACACGAGCTCGCGGACGCTGGATCGCCTCGTCGGCATTTCGACCGCCACGCCTCGGCGGGCGAGCCGGTAGGCTCGCTCGCCCTCGATCTTGACCGCGGACGCGGCGGGCACCGGCAGCTCCACGTCGCCCCGGAACTCTTCCAGCCGGTCTTCGAGCTCCCGCGCGTCCGGCGGCTCGCGCCGCTCGGCCAGCTCGCCCTCGATGTCACCGGTGGCCGTACGAGCCCTGAGATCGATCTCTGTCCGGTAGCGCTTGTCCAGCCCGACGAGGTATTGCGCCAGCCGCGTGGACGATCCCAGCAGGACGAGCAGGAGGCCGGTCGCGAACGGGTCGAGCGTCCCGGCATGGCCCGCCCGCGCGCCCGTGCGGTCCCGAAGTCGCTTCACGACCGCGAACGACGACGGCCCTGCCGGCTTGTCGACGAGAACGAGGCCCGTCGGCCTGAGCCCTCGCGGCACCATGTCAGCGACGGTCGACGAAGGCGGCGAACTCGGAGCGCAGGAAGGCGACGATCTCCTCTACCGACTCGGCGCTCGAGAAGCCGGCCGCCTGCGGGTGACCCCCTCCGGCACGTTTCCTCGCGATCGCCGACACGTCCAGCTCGTCGCTCGAGGCGCGCAGGCTCACGCGGCGAGGGGCGTCCGAGGGCTCGGGGGGCTCGCGGATCGTGGCGGCCATCTCGGCCCCGTCCACCTCGCGCAGGCGGTCGATGATCCCCTCGGCGTACTCCTCCCCCACGCCGAGCTCGGTGAAGTCCGAGCGCAGCAGGTGCGTCACGACGAGCCGTCCGCCCTCGTACACCTGCGCGCGCTCGAGCGCCCTGGCGAGCAGCTTCAGCTTCGCGAAGTGGACCGACTCGTACACCCTCTGGAAGACGCGGTGCACGTCCGCACCGGCCTCGACCAGCTCGGCCGCGAGCCGAAATGCCTTCGGCGTCGTGTTCGTGTACTGGAAACGGCCGGTGTCGGTGACGAGGGCGATGTAGAGCGGCTCGGCGATCTCGGGCGTCAGGCCGACGCCGAGCTCACCGAGCAGGTCGCGGGCGATCTCCCCAGTGGAGGAGGCGTGCGGAACGATCAGGTTGATCTGCGCGAAGCGCGTGTTGTCGTGGTGATGGTCGACGTTCAACGAGACCGGTGCACGCTCGATCACCTCCTCCGGCAGACCGGTGCGCTGGGCGCTCGCGCAGTCCAGGGCGAAGACGACGCGACCCTCCACGTCTGCAGGCAGCTCCCGGTGGAGCTCCTCGAGCGCCATGAAGTCGTACTCCTGCGGGATGCCGGTCTCGCCCCCCAGGAACATGACTGAGTTCTTGCCCAGCTCGTCGAGGCCGAGCTTCGCGGCCAGGATGGATCCGAGCGCGTCCCCGTCCGGATTCTCGTGTGTGACGAGCAGAAAGCGGTCGCCGGTGCGGATCGCCTCGGCGACCTGCGTGAGCTCACTCCTCGGGGGCGAGCTCATCGATCAGCTTCGACATCCGGACCCCGCGCTCCACCGACGGATCGTATTCAAAGGTCAATTGCGGGGTCCGTTTCAGGCGCAGCTCGCGCGCGATCCTCGATTGAAGGACCCCGTGCGCGGCGGAGAGCCCGACGAGCGTCTCCTCGCGCTTGCTCTCCGAGCCCAGCACGCTGACGAACACGCGTGCGTGCCGGAGATCGGCCGACGTCTCGACCCCCGTGACCGTGACGAAGCCGATCCGCGGGTCCTTGAGCTCGGGGACCGCCTCGGACAGAACCTGCCGGACCGACTCGTTCACTCGTCTCATCCGGTCACTCACGGCCGACCACCTCCCTCTCGCAACGCATGAGCTCCCATTCCTGGCTTCCGAGGTAGCGCTCGGCGCCGTCGAGCAGCTCCTGGAGCTCGCGATGACCCCGTGCGACCAGCGCGACCGTCAGCCGCGAGCGCTGCCAGAGGTCGTGGTGGTCGACCTCTGCCACGGCGGCGCCGAAGCGCTGCTGGAGCTGCGCCTTGGCCGACTTCACGTAGCGGCGCTTTCCCTTCAGCGACCCGTTCTCCGGGAAGTGCAGCTCGACCGAGAGGATGCCGACGTAACCCGAGCCCATCGCCCCCGTATCTTGACGACGTCCGGACGACGGAGGAGACTCGCGTTTGCAACTACCTCAGGAGGCATGCATGGGAACCGCTCGTCTCGCCCGCTGGACGCCGCTCAGCGGGATCGTGTTCGTTGCGCTGTGGCTCGTCTCGATCGCCCTCTCCGGCAACATCGAGAGCGGGGACTCGGACCAGAAGATCCGGGACTACTACGCCGACAGCGGCCACAGGCACAGGGACATCGTGCTGCTCTTCCTCGTGCTCGCGGCGGCACTGTTCTTCGTCTGGTTCCTGACCGTTCTTCGCGGCCGGCTCGCGCAGGCGCAGGGCAGTGCTGGCGCACTCACGAGCGCGGCGTTCGGCGCCGGGCTGGTCTCGACGGCCATGTGGACCGTCTCCATGGCTCTGTTTACCGCTCCGTCGCTGACCAGGGAGGACACCAGCAAGTTCGTGCTCGATCCGAACCTCTTTCGGATCACGCAAGACATCGGCTACGCCATCTGGTTCTCGGCGACGACGATCGCAGCCGTGACCGTCATCGCCACGTCCATCGTGAGCCTGAACGCCGGCGGATTGTTGCCGAAGTGGCTCGCGTGGCTCGCCTTCGTCGTAGCCCTGACGATGCTCGTCGCCTTCTTCTTCGTCCCGTTCGTGATCTTCCTCGGCTGGGTGCTCGTCGTCAGCATCGTGCTCATCTGGAGGAGCCACCAGGCCGCGGCCGCAGCCGCGTCCCCTCAGGCTACGTAGATTCTGTGGAAGCGCCGGCCGGAGCAGCCGGCCTCGTCTCGAGGTCGGTTCGCTCCACCTGGCGCATCTCGTAGACCTCGAGCACGTCGCCTTCCTTGACGTCGTCGTAGTTCTCGAGGTGGATGCCGCACTCGAAGCCTTCGGTCACCTCGCGCACGTCGTCCTTGAAGCGGCGCAGCGAGTCGATCCTCGTCTCGTAGACGATTGCGCCGTCGCGCACGATGCGGACGTTGGCGCCGCGGCGGACGACGCCGCTCGTGATGTAGGAGCCGGCGACGGTGCCGACGCGCGAGATCCTGATCAGGGCACGCACCTCGGCCTCGCCGATCGTCTGCTCCTGCGTGACCGGCTTCAGCATGCCGACCAGAGCCTGCTCGATGTCCTCGGTCAGCTGGTAAATGACCCGGTACGTGCGGACTTCCACGCCCTCGCGGTCGGCCAGCGCCCGCGCTTCGGCATTCGGCCGCACGTTGAAGCCCACGACCATCGCGTTCGAGGTCGAAGCGAGCATGACGTCGTTCTCTGAGATGCCGCCGACGGCGGAGTAGATGACGTTCACGCGCACCTCGGGGTGCTCGATCTTGGCCAGCTCCGACATCGCCGCCTCGACGGAGCCGTCGACGTCGCCCTTGAGGACGAGGTTGAGATCCTGGACGGCGCCTTCCTGCATGCGGGTGAACAGCGCCTCGAGCGAGATCGGCTTCGCGCGCTGCGCAAGCTGCTCTCGGCGGAGCCGCTCCCCGCGGAGCTGGGCGAGGTGGCGTGCCTGGCGCTCGTTCTCGACCACGCGGCCGAGCTCGCCGGCGGGCGGCGGGCGGTCGAAGCCGACGATCTCGACCGGCTCTCCCGGCCTCGCCTCTTTCACCTTCTCGCCGCGAAAGTCGTAGAGGGCCCGCACACGTCCGGAAGCGTCACCGGCGACGACGGCGTCGCCCACCCGGAGCGTGCCGCGGTGGATGAGCATGGTGGCCACCGGCCCACGGCCGACGTCGAGACGCGACTCGATGATCGGACCTGACGCGTCGGCGTTCGGGTTCGCCTTGAGCTCCAGCTCGGCGTCGGCGACCAGCAGGACCTTCTCGAGCAGATCCTCGAGGTTCTGCTTCTGCTTGGCGGAGACCTCGGAGAACTGCGTCGTGCCTCCCCAGTCCTCGGGCTGGAGGCCCTCGGCGGCGAGCTCCGTCATGACCTTGTCCTTGTTCGCGTCGGGAAGGTCGATCTTGTTGACCGCGACGACGATCGGCACCTCGGCGGCGCGCGCATGCGCGATCGACTCTTTCGTCTGCGGCATGACGCCGTCGTCCGCGGCGACCACAAGCACGGCGATGTCCGTCACCTTCGCGCCCCGGGCGCGCATTGCGGTGAACGCCTCGTGGCCCGGCGTGTCCAGGAAGGTGAGCTTGCGGCCGTTGCGGTCGACCTGGTAGGCGCCGATGTGCTGCGTGATCCCGCCCGCCTCGGTCTCGACGACCGAGGTCTTGCGGATCGCGTCGAGCAGCGTCGTCTTGCCGTGGTCGACGTGGCCCATGATGGTCACGACCGGCGGGCGCGCCACGAGGTCCTCCTCCGAGTCCTCGTAGGCCTCCGGCTCGAGCTCCTCTTCCGCGACGTGCTTGATCGTCACCTCGCGCTTGAGCTCGGTGGCAATCAGCTCGACCTCCTCGTCGGAGAGGGACTGCGTCGCCGTCTTCGGCGCGCCGAGCCCCATGAGGATCTTGATGATCTCCGGCATCGGCACCCCGAGTGCCTGCGACAGATCCTTGACGGTCACGCCGGACTCCACGGTCGCGGGGCCGGTGGGCGCGACGGGCGGCGGCTTGGGCGCCCGGTCCGTGCGCTCGCGTGCCTGCCGTCCTCCCGGCTGGGGACGGCCGGCGCCGGTGTCGATGACGACGCGGCGCTTGCGGCCGCCGGCGCCGTGCCCGCGCGGGCGTACAGGTCTCTTCGGGCCGTTAGCCATGACCCTCAGTGTAAAGGCGAACGAGCCCCGGATCGACTTTCACGGTGCGGCGCAGAGTTCGCGCGAAGGCCCGCCGCGACGCGGCACGCTCGAAGCACTGGAGGCGCGTGCAGGTGTAGACCCCGCGACCGGGATCCGACGGCGAAGCCTGGACGAGCGCGCCGGATCGTGCAACGAACCGCCGCAACTCCCGTTTCGGAGCCTTGCGGCCGCAGCCTGCGCAGGTCCTGAGCGGCTCGCTCAAGCCTCGGGCTCGACCTCTGCGGGCTGTGCAGCCGCGGCCTCGTCCGAGAAGCTCGCCACCTCGGCAACCTGCTCCTCGACTGGTGCGACCTCGTCGGCCTCAGCTGGCTCTGCCTCCTCGGGCTCGGCAGACGTGGGCTGGACGACGCTGTCGCTGATGTCCTCGCCACGGGCCTCGCGTTCGGCGAGCTCCCGGTGGGCTGCGATGCCGCAGAAGCGTGATCCGGGCAGCGCCGCGTTCGGGCAGCGCTTGCCGTTGGAGAGCACCGCCGCGCAGCGACCTGTGAACTCCTCGTCGTCTCCGCCGCCGTAGGCTGCCTCCGCCTCTTGCTGGGCGAATTCGCTGTCGGACTTGATGTCGATCTTCCAGCCGGTCAACTTGTAGGCGAGGCGGGCATTGAGGCCCTCCTTGCCAATCGCGAGCGCGAGCTGGTCGTCAGGCACGATCACGGTCGCCTCGCGCCGCTCGTCGTCGATGTAGACCTCCCGCACCCGGGCCGGCGAGAGCGCCTTGGCGACGAAACGCGCCGGCTCGGTGTTCCACGGGATGATGTCGATCTTCTCGCCCCGGAGCTCCGAGACGACCATCCGCACACGCGAGCCTCGCGGGCCCACGCAGGCGCCGACGGGATCGACTCCCTGTGTATGGGACTCGACGGCAATCTTCGACCGGTAGCCGGGCTCACGCGCAACGGCGCGGATCTCGATCAGCCCGTCTGCGATCTCCGGCACCTCGAGCTCGAACAGCGTGCGGATCAGCTCCGGGTCGCGCCGCGAGAGGATCACCTGCGGACCCTTCGTGCCGGAGCGGACCTCGGTGATCACCGCCTTGATACGGCTGCCCTGCTCGTAGCGCTCGCCGTCCACCTGCTCGGAGCGCGGCAACAGCGCCTCGACCTTGCCGAGGTCGACCAGCACGTTGTTACGGTCGCCGGCCTGCTGCACGATGCCGGTGACCACCTCGCTCACGCGGTCGACGTACTCCTCGTACATCATCTCGCGCTCTGCCTCCCGGATGCGCTGCAGGATGACCTGCTTTGCGGTCTGCGCCGCGATCCGGCCGAAGTTCTCCGGCGTCACGTCCTCGCGTTCGATCAGGTGATCCGGCACCTGCGACCAGTCGAGATCGAGCTCGTCGTCCGTGATCAAGTGGTGCGAACGCTCTCCGGTCTCTAGTTCCTGCGCCTCCAACTCGTCGATGGCACGCTCACGCGCCTCCTCGACCAGCTTCTCCTCGAGGTCCCCGGGGATCTCGATCGAGAAGACGCGGAAGTCGCCCGAGTCGGGATCCAGCTCGACCGTCGCGTGGCGCGACGCACCGGGGGTCTTCTTGTACGCGGCGAGGAGCGCGTCCTCGAGCGCGTGGACGAGCGTTCCCTCGTCGATGCCCTTCTCGCGCTCGATGGTCTGCACCGCCTCGATGATCTCTCTCGTCATCTTGTTCCACCTTCGTCGATCAGGTTGCCCCGTACGACCTCGTCGTACGGGATGAGAACCGCCTCGCCGCCTTCGGCGCCGAGGCTGAGGGCATGGTCGTCAGCGCTAAGGACCTGGCCTCGGAAGCGCTTCCGGCCGGAGATCTCCTGTGACGTCCGAACGCTGACCCGCCGTCCGACGACACCACGAAAGTGCACGGGCTTGCGAAGAGGACGCTCGAATCCGGGCGATGACACGTCCACGGTGTAGCGGTCGAGATACCCGCGCAGGACCTCGGTCACCCGCCCGCACAGCGCGTGATCGACGCCCTTCGGGTGGTCCACGAAGACCGTGAAGCGCTCCGGGCCCGAGAGCTCGACCGCGAGGACCTCGACGCCGGGCAGGGCGCCCTCGACCTGGCGCGAGATCTCGCGCTGCAGCTCTCTCTCCCGTACGTGGACCTGTGTCAAATGTGCCCCTATCACGAAAAATGGGCGCCGCGCGCCCATTTCGCCGAACCGGTGAAATGTGGTTCGGCAAGGATAGCAAGCCTCTATGGAACGGGTAAGACCGCGACGACGGCCCGACCGAGTCCGGCCACCGACATGAAGCGGCTGGCGGACCAGTTCGTCACGCTCATGCGCGAATCGGGCTGGGCGCTCGACTACTCGGAGACGAGTGTGAAAACGCTGAGGAGATGATCGACCGCGAGTTCGCGGACTGGCGTCCATGGCACTGCGGCAGGGTCGCGAAGAAGAACGTCCCCATCGCCTCGCTGGTCGGCGCCTATCTCGGAGAGGTGATGATCCTCCACATCGGCGGCCGTGGGGCTGGATGCCGGAATTCGAGGTCGCGGGGGTTCAGTTGCCGTCCGGCTCGTGGACGTCGCCGCCGGCAAAGGCGCAGAAACGCTTTGTCCACGGCAGAGAGGACGAGCTCGTTTTCTACTACGAGGCCCTGAAGCGCTCCGAAGGCGAGATGGCGGGCGAGTGAAGGCGTCCCTAGTAGACGTCGAGGACGATCGTCACGGGGCCGTTGTTGACGAGCTCGATTTCCATGCGGGCGCCGAAGACGCCGCGGGCGACGGGCACGCCGAACTCCTCGAGCGAGGCGCAGAAGCGCTCGTACAGCGGCTCGGCCCTGCTCGGGACGGGCTGCGTGGGAAAAGCTGGGCCGGTCCCCCATTGCCGTATCCGCGACCAGCTTGAGGCGCTAAGCCTCCGCTCCGTGCTCGAGTTGCCGCGCGTACTCGGTTTCGTCGTAATGACCTTGCGACTCGGCGATGAGCCCGTCGGCGTTGATGGTCCACTCCTCGTAGCCGCTGATCCGGACGCGTTTGCCCGCGCCGCCGGGACCGGTGTTGGTGCCGACGAGGGTCCAGTGGTACTCGCTCCCATTATCCCCGGCGCGGACGTCGTCCATGAGCACCTCTAAGTCGGAAAAGGCCTCCATGAACGACCGCGCGGCTTCAGTGATGGCAGCGCGGCCGACCGAGGGGACGCCGTCGTTGATCGTGAGCGAGCCGTCTGAGGCGTAGTGGTCGGCGACACGGGCTGGATCGCCGCTGCACCAGGCCTCGGTGTAGCGCCGGGCGAACGCGTGCAGATCGGAGTCGGTCATGAACGTGCCTCCACGTCGAGGATGATCGTCACCGGGCCGTCGTTGACGAGCTCGACCTGCATTCTTGCTCCGAAGACCCCTGCTTGCACAGGCACGCCCAGATCGCGAAGAGCCTGACAGAACCGCTCATACAGAGGTTCAGCGACCTCCGGGCGCGCCGCCTTCGAGAAGTCGGGTCGAGTTCCCTTCTGACGTTTGCTATCGGCGATCAGCGTGAACTGGCTGACCACCAGGGCCTCGCCCCCGGCGTCCAGCAGCGAGCGTTCGAACTTCCCCTCCTCGTTCTCGAAGACGCGCAGCCGGGCAACGCGGCCGGCCAAGCGGTCGGCGAGCTCGCCCTCGTCCTCGTCGGCCACACCCAGCAGGACGAGCAGGCCCGGCCCGATCGCTGCCTTAGGCTCGCCGTCGACGACGACCCGCGCCCGGGAGACCCGTTGAACGACCGCCCGCATGTGCTCTCTGACCTTCCTTCGCGTTCCTTAGTCGAGATCCAGGACGTGCGCTTCGTAGCGCTCGTGCCCGGGTCGCAGCGAGCGGGCAAGCTTGTAGTGGCCGTTTGCCTCCTGCGTCCGTCCTTGCCTCTCGAGGGCACGGCCGAGCGCGTAGTGGGCGTAGTCGTTGACGGGCGAGATCTCCAGCACTGCGCGGAACTCGGCCTCGGCCTCCGCGTAGCGCCGCAGCCGGAAGTAGGCGATGCCAAGGGTCTCCCGGATCGAAGCCTTGTCCGGCGCGCGTTGCTTCGCTTTCTCGAGCGGCACGGTGGCCTGTGCCGTCAGCCCTCTGCGCAGCCGGCGCCGGCCCTCCTGGAATAGTTCGTAGATCTCGCTCACACCGACCTCAGATAGGGGAAATTCTCCTCCAACAAGTCAATCGGAAACGTCAAGTCCCGGGTGGGGCCGATCTCGATTCCGCGAACGGCGGCGCCCGACGCGATCGCCCTTGCGAAGGCGTCGGCGAGCTGAAAGGGCGGGCCTGGAAGCCGAGCCAGCTGAGCGTGAACGGCCTCGCCGAGGAACCAGAGTGGTGCGCCTCCCAGCGGGTTGGCCGGGTCGTCGTCGATGACTCGCGTCACAAGGCCGCCCTCGATCCGCACCGCGGCCCGTCCGGGCCCCGGCGGCGGTGATCGGCGTAGCGCGATGGCGCCGTCTGCCCCCGACGACTCCTCCCGGAAGCGGGCCACGTCGCCGGGAGTGAAAACGGTGTCGGCCGCGACCACCAGGTAAGGCGGCGACACCCCTGCGCGCAGAACCGCGTCGGCCGAGCCGAGCGGCTCCGGCTGGTGGACGAAGACGAGCTCCTGGTCGAAGCCCCGAAGCAGCGCCTCGATCTGCCCACCGAGATGACCCACGACGACGGTGACCCGGCCGATGCCGGCGGCGGCGAGCTCTCGAAGCAGGGAGACGACGACCGGGCGCCCGTCGAGCGGCAGCACGGGCTTCGCGTAGCGCTCGGTCAGCGGCCGCAGGCGCCGGCCCTCGCCGGCGGCCATGACGGCCGCCTCGATCGGGGGAAGAGCGCTCCTTAGGGACAGACTGAAGTCTGTCCCTCTAATAGCGCCTCGACCTCGTCCAGCACGGTCGAGGCGATACGGCTCTTCGGCGCCTTGGCCACGGAGCGCTCGCCCGCAGGCGATACGAGCACGATCTCGTTCTCCGAGGAGTCGAATCCGATGTCGTCGCGACTGACGTCGTTGAAGACGATCAGATCGACGAACTTCGCCGCCAGCTTCTCGCGGGCCCGCTCCAGCCCACGGTCGCCCTGGTCGGCGGCGAAGCCCACGAGCACCTGTCCGTTCTGACGCCGCCGGCCGAGCTCGGCGAGCACATCGGTCGTCGGTTCGAGCTCGACGACCCAGCGCTCACGGTCCTTGGGGCGCTTGTCAGCTTGGGCCTCGACCGGGCGGTAGTCCGCCACCGCGGCGGCCATTAGCACCACGTCGGCATCTGCTCGGGCCAAGGTCTCGCGGGCCAGGTCCTCTGCCGTCGGGGCCGGCACGAGCTCGACGCCCGCGGGCGCAGGCACCGCCAGATTGGCGGCCAGCAACGTCACCTCTCCCCCGCGCCGCCTCGCCTCCTCGGCAAGGGCGACTCCCATGCGCCCGGACGAGCGGTTGCCGAGGAAGCGCACCGCGTCGAGCGGCTCCCGCGTTCCGCCGGCGCTGACCACCACGCGCCTGCCGAGCAGCGGCCCGGCCCGGCCGAGCAGGACCTGGCAGCGCTCGAAGATCTCCCCCGGCTCTGTCATGCGGCCGAGTCCGGACTCGCCCTCTGCGAGCTCCCCCTCTTCGGGGCCGATGAGCTCCACCCCTCGTCGACGCAGGATCGCGGCGTTGGCCTGTGTCGCCTCGTGCTCCCACATGCGGACGTTCATCGCCGGGGCTGCCAGGACCGGCGCACGAACCGCGAGCACGGCCTGGGCGAGAACCGAGTCGGCGATGCCGTGAGCCAGCTTCGCCATCGTGTTGGCGGTGAGCGGGGCGATCACCATCAGGTCCGCCACCGCGAGGTGTGGATACGGATCCCGCGGCGCCTCCCGGCGTGCCAGCGCCTCGAACGTGTGCGCCGTCACGAACCGCTCCGCGTCCGGAGTCAGCAGCGGCGTCACCTCGTGTCCCGCCTTGACGAGCAGCCGGCAGAGCTCGCAGGCCTTGTAGGCCGCGATCCCCCCGGTCACCCCGAGCAGGACCCTGGCCATCGGCGGCCTCCTACTTCGAGTACTCGTACTTGATCTTGCCCTCGGAGACCTCTTCGAGGGCCATCGTCAAGTAGTTCTTCGAGCGCGACTCGACCAGCGGCGGTAGCTCGTCGAAGGTGCCCTCGCCGAGCTGATGGTGGTAGTTGTTGATCTGGCGTGCCCGCTTCGCGGCGACGATGACGAGCGCGTAGCGGGAATCGACGTTCGCGAGCAGCTTGTCGATACGTGGGTGGATCACGGCCGGGACATGGTACCGGCGGACGCAAGTTCCCGCTGCACGATCTCCGTCAGCTCGGCAACTGCGCGGGAAACCTCGTCGTTCACAACGACGTAGTCGAACATGCCCTCCTGGCGAAGCTGGTTCGCGGCCAGGTCGAGGCGCTCGCCGATCTCGCCCGCGCTCTCGGTCGCCCGCTCGCGCAGCCGCCGCTCGAGCTCCGAGAGCGGTGCGCTGACGAAGACCGTCACCGTGCGCGGGCGCTCTTCCTTGACCTTGAGGGCGCCCTCGGTCTCCAGTTCGAGCACGCAGACGTGCCCCGCGTCGGAGATGCGATCGACCTCGGATCTGAGCGTCCCGTACCGCTGGCCGGAGACGTAGGTGACGTGCTCGAGGAAATCGCCGGCGGCGACGCGCCGCGCAAACTCGCCGTCCGGGAGGAAGTAGTACTCCCGACCCTCCTCTTCACCCTCGCGGCGAAGACGGGTCGTCGCCGAGACGGCCACCTCGAGTTCCGGCATGCGCTCGAGCAGCGCGCGGATCAGGGTTCCCTTTCCCGCCCCCGAAGGGCCGGTGATCACGAAGACAGGCTGTTCCGCCACGCGGGGGGAAGCCTAGTCCGCCGCGCAGCCGAGGCCTAGCGGTTGAAGAGCCCGATCAGCTCGGCGCGCTGCCGATCCGAGAGCCCACCGACGGTCTTCGACTGACTGATCCGGCACTGGTTGAGAAAGCGCGCGGCCTTGACTCGACCGAACTTCGGCACGGCCATCAGCATGTCGAAGACCTTCGCCGTCAGGACGTATTCCGGTGGGTCGCTGAGGATCGCCTCGATCCGGGCCCGCCCCACCTTCAGATCCTTCTTCAGCTTGGCCCGTCTCACCCTGATGTCGTTCGCCCGCTGGAGCGCCTCCATCCGCTGATCGAGCGATCGCTTCGGCGCCTGGGCCTGGGTCTTGGAGGCGACCATCGTTGGGGGCCGATACTAGCAGGCGCCGACCGGCGGTCAAGCCGGTGCTTTTTGGCCTTTTTGCAGGGCTTTTCTTCGATCGGACTCTCGACTTCTAGTCGAGCCTTGCCGTGACTCGGCGACCTTCATGGGCGAGACCGCGCGCCTCGTCCGGTGTGGCGAGGGCGAGCTCCTCGAGTTCGGCGTCGAGCTCGGCACGGATCCGCGCGGGCGCACCGGGGTCCGAGAAGAGCACGGTGCCGAGTGCGACGGCACTCGCACCTGCCGCCAGCAGCTCGAGCGCATCTCGACCACTCGACACCCCGCCCATGCCGACGATCGGAAGGCTGGTCGCGCTGTGCGCGGCGTAGACGGCCGCCAGCGCGATGGGCTTCAGGCCGGGGCCGGAATAGCCCCCGACCGCAGGTCCCAGCACGGGCTCGAGCCCGGGACCCAGGGCGAGACCACGGATGGTGTTCACGAGCGAGAGGCCGTCCGCTCCGGCCGCCCCCACGGCCCGGGCCGCCTCGCGGACATCCCAGACGGCGGGCGAGAGCTTGGCGTAGAGGGGCAGGCTCGTCGCCGCCCGGCACGCCGCCACGATCTCCGCCGCGCTCTCGGGAGCTTCCTCGGCGTTCGGGCACGAGAGGTTCAGCTCGACGGCCGCGATGGTCTCGCCGTGCAGAAGCGCGCAGGTCTCGGCGTACTCCCCCGCCGAGAACCCGCCGACGGACACCCAGATCGGAACCCCGAGCTCCTGGAGCTGCGGCAGCACTTCGCTGTGGAATACGTCTCGTCCCGGATTCGCCAGGCCGATCGAGTTCAGCATCCCGGCGTCGACCTCCGCGATGCGGACCGGCTCGTTGCCACCTCGCGGCTCCGGCGTGATCGTCTTCGTCACGAAGGCGTCCAGCTGCCGGGCGATCTCGGGCGCCGCCAGCGCGTCGAGGCACCCGGAGGCGTTGAGGATCACGCAGCCTGCTCTTCGTCCAGGCTGGCCTGGTCCCAGGGCCTGGCACCCAGACACGTCAGAACCGGCCCGTCCACGCAGAGTCGCCTCCACTCGCCCCCGATCTCGACCGCGCAGCCGTAACAGGCTCCGAAGCCACACGCCATCGGAGCCTCCCACGCGACCTGGGCGGTCGGCTGGAGCCGGACGAGTGCCTCCAGCATCGGCTCCGGCCCGCAGGCGAGGAGGTCCCAGCCGTCGGCGGGCAGCACGTCGGTAACGACCACTGGATCGACCACCACCTCGGCCTGCGGAAGCAGCGCGGCAGCCTCGGCGTGGCCAGAGGAGCGGAAGCCGAGCAGCGCCGGAGGCCCGCCGAGCGCCTCCGATAGGTACGGCAGCGGGGCGAGGCCTATGCCGCCGCCGACGAGCAGCGGCCGCTCCACGTCGAGCTGGAAGCCGTTGCCCAGCGGACCGAAGACGGCGATCCGATCACCGCGCTCGAGCGCGCACAAGGCCCGGGTACCAGGGCCGACAGGATCGACCAGAAAGGCCAGCTCGCGGGGCGGCGCGAGACAGAGGCTCATCGGGCGGGGCAGGAGGCGCCCAGGCGCCTCGAGCATGAAGAACTGCCCCGGGACACCCGGGTCGAGCCCGGCGCGCTCGACCCGGAGCAGGCTGTACGGGCGGACAGCCTCGACGCCGAGGACGCTAACCCGTTCCTGTCTGCGCACCGATCCTCTCCTGGAGCGAGAGCGCCCCTTCTGCGCGGGCTCCGGCGATCGCCTGGACGGCGGCGGCCGCTCCCGAGACGGTCGTGATGCAGGGGATGCGCGCAATGAGCGCCGCCTCGCGGATCAGGTACCCGTCCGAGCGGGCGTTGGCGCCCTCCGGGGTGTTGACCACCACGTCGCAGCGGCCGCGGCGGATCAGATCGACGATGCTCGGACCGCCGCCCGGCTCACCGACCTTGCGGACTCCGGTGACCGCGAGTCCCGCCGCGGCAAGCGCATGCGCCGTCCCGCCCGTGGCGACGAGATCGAACCCGAGTGCCGCGAGCGCGCGCGCGATCGCCACGACGGCCGGCTTGTCTGCATCGCGCACCGACAGAAAGGCCGTGCCGGTGGTCGGCAGCGGCCGACCCGCCGCCCGCTCGGCCTTCGCGAAGGCCGTCGGCAGGTCGCAGGCGCTCGCCATCACTTCGCCGGTCGCACGCATCTCGGGGCCGAGCACCGGGTCCGCCCCCGGGAAGCGGGCGAAGGGCAGCACGGCGGCCTTCACCGAAACCTGCCTCGATGAGACACGTCCGGGAGCGTGGCGCCGGGGCAGGTCCAGCTCCGACAGGCGCGCGCCCGTCATCAGGCGGCACGCGGCCTCGACGAGGTTCACGCCGATGGACTTGCTCGCGAAGGGCACCGTCCGCGACGCGCGCGGATTCGCTTCGAGCACGAAGACCTCGCCGTCCGCGAGCGCGAGCTGGACGTTCAGGAGCCCGACCGCGCCCAGCGCGGGACCCAGCCGCTGCACGATCTCCTCGATCTCCCGCGCTGCCTGGGCGCTCAAGGATGGGGCCGGCAGGACGCACGCGGAGTCGCCCGAGTGCACGCCCGCCTCCTCGACGTGCTGCATCACCGCTGCGACGTAGACCGACTCTCCGTCGCACAGGCAGTCGACGTCGATCTCGACGGCGTCTTCGACGAACCGGTCCACGAGCGTCGGGCCTCGCGCGTCGAGGAACGCCTCGAGAACGTCCTCGGCCCGGTAGCAGACCCGCATCGCGCGTCCGCCGAGAACGTAGGACGGCCGCACGAGCACCGGGAAGCCGATGTGCTCGGCGATCACGCAGGCCTCGGCACCGGTCCGGGCGATGCCCCAGTCGGGGCAGCGCACCTCGAGCCGCCCGAGCAGCGCAGCGAACCGCTCGCGATCCTCGGCCAGGTCGATCGCCCGGTACGGGGTCCCGAGGACGGGGAAGCCGGCCTGCTCGATGGCGCCCGCGAGCTTGAGGGGCGTCTGACCTCCGAACTGGATGACGACGCCGAGCGGTTGCTCGCGCTCGAGCACGGCCAGGACGGATTCCGCGTCCAGGGGCTCGAAGTACAGCCGGTCAGACGTGTCGTAATCGGTGGAGACGGTCTCGGGGTTGCAGTTGACCATCACCGCCTCGTAGCCGAGCGCGCGGAAGCTGCGCGCAGCGTGGACGCAGCAGTAGTCGAACTCGATGCCCTGCCCGATGCGGTTCGGCCCGGAGCCGAGGATGACGACCGACCGGCCGGCCTCCGGCAGGAGCTCGTCCGCCTCCCCCCAGGTCGAGTAGAGGTAGTTCGAGCGCGCCGCGACCTCGCCGGCCACCGAGTCGACTCGACGGTAGACGGGCCGAACACCCCACGTGCGGCGCTTCGCCCGCACGATCTCCTCGCTCGTGTTGCATCGCGCCGCGATCTCGCCGTCCGAGATCCCCAGCCGCTTCAGGCGAATCCAGTCATCGGCGACGAGGTCGTCCGCATTGGTGATCGAACGGACACTCGCTTTGATGCCGTCGATCTCGTCCCGGAACCAGCCGTGCAGCCCGTCGGGCAGGTCGTCGAGGGAGCTCCACGGCGTGAGCGCGCCGGCATCGAGCTCCCGCGAGCGCATCGCCTTCAAGAACGCTTCGGCGAAGGTCCGGCCGATCCCCATCGCCTCCCCGACCGATTTCATCTGCGTGCCGAGCCCGGTCTCCGCACCGTGGAACTTCTCGAAGGCGAAGCGCGGGAACTTGACCACGACGTAGTCGAGTGTTGGCTCGAAGCTCGCCGGCGTGGTGCCGGTCAGGTCGTTGGGGATCTCGTCCAGCGTGTAGCCGACGGCAAGCTTCGCGGCCACCTTCGCGATCGGGTATCCCGTGGCCTTGGACGCCAGCGCGGAGGAGCGCGAGACACGGGGGTTCATCTCGATCACGCGCAGCTCCCCCGTCTCGCGCTCGCGCGCGAACTGGATGTTCGAACCTCCGCACTCGACGCCGACCGCGCGGATCACTGCCGAGGCCGCATCGCGGAGCTCCTGGTAGGCCTCGTCAGACAGGGTCATCTGCGGCGCGACGGTGACTGAGTCGCCCGTGTGCACGCCCATCGGATCGAGGTTCTCGATCGAGCACACGACGACCACGTTGTCCGTGGCGTCGCGTACCACCTCGAGCTCGAACTCGTCCCAGCCGCTGACCGACTCCTCCACCAACACCTGGCCGATGGGTGACTCGGCGAGGCCGAGCTCGACGCGACTGCGGAGATCGGCCGGCCCGGCCGCGAATCCGCCCCCATGCCCGCCCAGCGTGAACGCGGGGCGGATCACCGCCGGCAGTCCGATGCCCTCGAGCTGGTCGAGGGAGGTGACGACGCGCGACTCGGGGACGCGCAGGCCGACGGAGCACATCGCTTCCTTGAAGAGCTCACGGTCCTCGGCGCGCCGGATGGCGTCCGGCGACGCGCCGATGAGCTCGACGCCGAGCAGGTCGAGGATCCCCTCCTCGGCCAGCTCGCGCGCGAGGTTGAGGGCAGTCTGTCCGCCCATGGTCGGCAGCAGAGCGTCGGGGCGCTCGCGCTCGAGCACCGCTGCCACTCCTTCGAGGTCGAGCGGCTCCAGGTAGGTGCGGTCTGCGAAGCCCGGGTCGGTCATGATCGTGGCCGGGTTGGAGTTGACGACGACCGTACGGAAACCGTCCTCGCGCAGCACCTTCAGCGCCTGGCAGCCCGCGTAGTCGAACTCACACGCCTGGCCGATCACGATCGGCCCCGAGCCGATCAGGCAGACCGAGCGGATGTCGTCCCTACGCGGCAAGAGAGTCCACCCACCCTTCGAGAAGCGGCCGGCCGTCGTGTGGCCCCGGCCCCGCCTCGGGATGGAACTGGAGCGAGCGCGCACGAAGCTCCGGATAGGCGAGACCCTCGACGGTCCCGTCGTAGAGCGAGACGTGGCTCGCCTCCTGCCCCTCCGACGCCTCCACCGCGAAGCCGTGATTCTGGCTCGTGACGAGCACCCGACCGCTCGTCCGTTCGAGGACAGGGTGGTTCGCCCCCCTGTGCCCAAAGCGAAGCTTGTACGTGCGGTGCCCGGTCGCGAGCGCGAGCAACTGGTGACCGAGGCAGATCCCCAGCACCGGCACCTTGCCCAGGAGGTCTCGCAGGGTCGCGATCTCCCTCTCGAGCGGCTCGGGATCGCCTGGGCCATTGGACAGCACGACGCCCTCGTAGGACGCGAGCTCGTCCGCCTCCACGTCGTGCGGATGGACGGTGACTGCGGCGCCGGCCGCGTCCAGGCACCGAAGGATCGAGCGCTTGCAGCCGTAGTCGACGACCGCAACGCGAGCGCGGCCCGTCTCACGGTGCACGTACGGCTCGGACGTCGACACGCCGTCCACCAGCGCCCTGCCTTCCATCACCGGCTGGGTGCGCACGACGGCGAGCATCTCTTCGAGGGAGGCCTCCCCGGCCACGATTCCGCCTCGCATGGACCCCTGCTCGCGCAGGTGCAGGACGAGGGAGCGTGTGTCGATGCCGGAGAGCGCCACCACCCCCCGCTCGGCCAGCCAGTCCGTCCAGGCCGGCCCTCGAGCCTCCCGCATGACGATGCCCCGAACGTGCGCGCGGCGTGACTCGGAGCGGTCGTCGGCAGTGCCGTAGTTGCCGACCATTGGGGCGGTGAAGCAGAGGATCTGCTCGGAGTAGCTGGGGTCGGTCGCGAGCTCCTGGTAGCCCGTCATCGCCGTGGCGAACACGGCCTCGCCGAACGAGAAGCCTTCCGCTCCGACGGACTCGCCGGGGAAGACCTCGCCGTCCTCGAGGACGAGAAAGCCGCTCATGCTTCGTGGACCACGCGGCCTGCCGCGACCGTCAGCCGAACGCGGCCGCTGAGCGTCCGCCCGAGCAGCCACGAATTGGAGGACCTGGAGCGGAAGCCGTCCTCGGTCACCCGCCAGTCCGCGCGCGAGTCGAGCAGGACGAGGTTGGCGCGGGCGCCCACTGCGATCCGCGGCGGCTCGAGCCCGTAGGCCCGGGCCGGGCCTGCAGACATCCGCTCGAGGAGCGTCTCCAGCGAGACCAGGCCGGGCTCCACGAGGTGCGTGTAGAGAGCCGAGAACGCCGTCTCGAGCCCGGTCACGCCGAAGGGCGCCTCCTCGAAGGGCACCTCCTTCTCGTGCCTGGCGTGGGGCGCGTGGTCGGTCGCCACCGCCGAGACGACCCCGGTGCGCAGCCCGTCCACGAGCGCGGCGCGGTCCTGCTCTGCCCGAAGCGGCGGGTTCATCTTCACGTTCGGGTCGAGCGAGCGAACGGCCTCGTCCGTGAGGCAGAGGTGGTGGGGCGTCGCCTCTCCGGTAGCCCGGACGCCCGCCGCCTGCGCGTGCTGGAGCAGCTCGACCGACTCGCTCGCAGACAGGTGCATGAGGTGAAGCGGTTGTCCTTCGTAGGCGGCGATCGCCAGGTCGCGGCCGACCATGAGGCTCTCGGCCACGGAGGGGTACCCGCCGAATCCCAACTCGGCTGAGACCGGGCCCTCGTGCATGTGTCCCCCGCGCGACAGCGTCGGCTCCTCGCAGTGGACGGCGATGCGGCGGCCGGTCAACGAATGGTACTGGAGCGCCCGGCGCATGAGCCCGGCAGAGACCACGGGGCGGCCGTCGTCGGTAAAGCCGGCTGCTCCGGCGGCGGCCAGGTCGGCCATCTCCGTCAGCTCGCGCCCCTCCTGGCCCTTCGAGATCGCAGCCAGGAATCCCACAGGCACGTTCGCCTCCTGGGATGCGCGCTCCACGAGCGCGCCCAGGACCGCGGCCGAGTCGACGACCGGCTCCGTGTTCGGCATGGCCAGGATTGCGCAGTACCCGCCTGCCGCGGCCGCGGCCGTGCCTGTCGCAATCGACTCCTCGTCCTCCCGGCCCGGGGTGCGCAGGTGCACGTGCGGGTCGACGAAGGCGGGCGCCAGCACGAGGCCGTCCGCCTCCACGATCTGATGCCCGTTCGGCTGCACGGACTCACCGAGCTGGGTGATCACGCCCTGGTCTACCCGCACGGAGAGCTTCGCGTCGATGCCCGAGACGGGGTCCAGGACCCGTGCTCCGCGCAGGACCAGGTCCTCGGGCCGGCCCTCGCGGAAGTGGAGCACGGCCATCACGCCACCTCTTCGGCGACGGCCGCCTCGACCGCGACCGGCCCGTGCGTGAGCAGGTCGTAGAGGACGGCCATGCGCACGACGAGCCCCGACCGCACCTGCTGCTCAATCAGAGCCTCCTGCGCGTCCGCGACTCGCGGATCGATCTCGACCCCTCGGTTCATCGGCCCCGGATGCATGACCCGCTGGCCGGGCCGGAGGCGCTCCGGCGTCACGCCCCAGCGGGCGGTGTACTCTCGCAGGCTGGGCATGTAGGCCTCGCCCTCCTCCATCCGCTCGCGCTGCATGCGCAGGACGTACACGACGTCGGCGTCCCGAAGGGCGCCGATGTCGTAGGAGATGTCGCAGCCCATCGCCTCGATCCCGCGCGGGATCAACGTGGGCGGTCCGACGAGCGTCACGCGGGCGCCGCACAGGGCGAGCGCCTGGATGTCGGAGCGCGCCACGCGTGAGTGGAGGACGTCGCCGACGATGGCCACGTGCAGGCCCTCGATGCGTCCGAACTCCTGCTCGATCGTGTAGAGGTCGAGCAGGGCCTGGGTCGGGTGCTGGTGCTTCCCGTCGCCCGCGTTGACCACGTGCGCCGACGTCACCGCCGCGACCAGCTGCGGCGCACCGATGTGCGCGTGCCGGATCACGATCACGTCAGGCCCGTAGGCGCCGAGGGTCAGAGCCGTGTCCTTGAGCGACTCGCCTTTGTCGACCGCTGACCCCGACGCCTTGATCGACATCACGTCCGCGGAGAGCCGCTTGGCCGCGAGCTCGAAGCTCGAGGAAGTTCGTGTCGACGACTCGAAGAAGAGGTTCACGACGGTGCGTCCTCGCAGCGTCGGCAGCTTCTTCATCTCGCGCTCGAGGGCCGACTCGAAGGAGCGAGCGGTGGCGAGCAGCCGCTCGACATCGTCGCGCGTCAGGTCGGCGATCGAGATCAGATGCCGCCTGCCCGGCGGCCGGGGCGGGAGCTCCTCCCGCACGAGCCGGATATCAGTCATTGGCCTCTTCCTCCTCCGGGGCCGGAACGAGCAGGACACGGTCGACCTCGTCGACCTCGACGAGCTGCACCTGGACGCGCTCGCCGTGCGAGGTTGGCAGGTTCTTGCCGACGTAGTCGGGACGGATGGGAAGCTCGCGGTGCCCGCGATCGCAGAGGACGGCGAGTTGCACGCGGGCCGGGCGTCCGTAGTCGAAGAGCGCCTCGATCGCGGCTCGGATCGTGCGCCCGGTGTAGAGCACGTCGTCGACGAGCACGCACGTGCGCCCCTCGAGGGGGAAGTCGAGCCGCGAGGCACGCACGAGCGGCTGGGGATGAAGTGGGGCCTCCCCGCCCCGCACCTGGACGTCGTCGCGGTAGAAGGTGATGTCCACCGTGCCGAGCGCCACCTCGACTCCGGCGAACTGCTCGATCAACGCGCGCAGCCGGTGCGCGAGTGGGACGCCGCGCGTGTGGATGCCGACCAGCGCGACCGTCTCGAGGTCGGGGTTGCCCTCGATGACCTCATGGGCGATGCGGTGGAGCGTGCGTTCCAACGCCTCCGCGTCGAGGAGAACTCGCTCGGACGCGGGCGCCTCTGCAGGCTTGGTCATAGGACTCCTTTCCAGCCTCACGGGACCGGGTTAAAGGACTCTGTCGACGCGGGAGCCTAGCGCATGCGGCGGACGCGCTCCACGTCAGGGCGACGGCCGAGCGGTCCGATCGGCCGTCGCGATCAGCAGGTTGTAGCGATAGTCGATCTGCTCGGGCAACTCGCGTTCGGCCCGCTCGAGGCCGTGCCGGTACTCGTCTTCGTCGATCAGGTCGAAGGTGGAGATGTGGCGGCCGCGGATCTTGACGAGGGCCGTATCGCGGCCGAGCGAAACGTCGCGGACAAAGTGCTCGACGCGGAGGGAGGAGAAGCCGGCCTCGCGGAGCTCTTCCTCCAGCTCGGAGGCTGCCGGGAAGCGGGCGAGGTCGATCTCGAGCAGTGACGGAAAGTACTCGTTCAGGTAGTAGGCGTGAAAATACGCCGGGTCGAAGGTGGCGAGCGCGAACCGGCCGTCCGGGCGAAGGACACGCCGGGCCTCGGCAAACGCGGCGTCCCGCTCGACCAGATGGCAGACGAGCACCATCGTCGCCCGCTCGAACCAGCCCTCCTTGAAGGGCAGCTGCTCCGCCCGACCCTCCTTGAACGCCAGTCCCCGTCCTCGCCTGCGGCTGGCGACGGCGAGCATCTGCGGCTCCGCGTCCACACCGAACACGCGGGCAGCGAACCTCGTCGCCAGCACCTCGGCGAAGCGGCCCGTCCCGCAACCGACATCGAGCAGCCGCCGCCCGCGCAGGTCGCCCTGCTCCACCAGCGCCTCGTCGAGGCCGGGGATCCCGGCCCGCAGCCGATCGTAGGACGCGGCCCGCCGCCCGAAGTCCGGCGCGCGAGCCCTAGACGTCACTCACGAGCTCGTCCGGATCCGTCATCGCCTCGATCGCGTGCTGCGCCGCCTCGAGGGACGACTCCGGAACGAGCACCTTCTGCGGAGCGTCCTCGTTCGAGCGAGGATGGTGCTCGACAGCGGTTTCGAGGTCTGACTCGATGCCGGCGGCGGCCAGGATCGACTGGATCTCCTCGGCCTCGGCGATGTCCTCGGCCAGCGCCACCTGCACCTTCCGTGTCATGGGCTGAGTTCTCCCTCGACGATCGAAACCGCTTCCTGGTCGGGTGCCGCCTCGCTCCTGCGGTGGACCGCTCCACCCTTCACGAGTCGGGGACCGCCCCGCTCCTGAAAGCGGACATCGATGATATCGAAGTCCCTCGGCACGAACGTCTCCGGGAACACCGTCCGCGCCTCACGCGCGACCTCGGGGCCGAAGTACCGGTTCGAGAGGTGCGTGAGGCAGAGCATCTCCACCTCGGCCTCGCGCGCGACCGCGGCCGCGTCCAGCGCGGTCGAGTGCAGCGTCTCGCGGGCGCGCTCCCGCTCCTCGTCGAGGAACGTGGCCTCGTGGACGAGCACGTCGGCGCCGGTGACCGCGGCGACGACGGCCGGCGACGGCGCCGTGTCGCCGGTCAGCGAGATCTTGCGGCCTGGCCGGGGAGCACCCAGCACGTCCTGCGGCTGCACCAGCCGCCCGTCCGCCAGCGCCACGGGTTCACCCCGCTGCAGCCGGCCGCGCTCGGGACCAACCGGAACACCCAGCGCTTCGGCCGTCGCGACGTCGAAGCGGCCGGGCCGCTCCTCTTCCACCAGCGAGTAGCCGACTCCTCGGACGCCGTGGGCGACCGGGAATGTCTCGATCCGGTAGTCGCCGCGCGGCATCGCGTCGCCGGGGTGGAGCTCAACGAGCTCGTAGTCGTACGTCAGCTTTCCGAAGATGCGGCGCAGGGAGCCGAAGAGGTCGCGCAGGCCGGGAGGCCCGTACACCGTGATCGGCAGCTCGCGGCCTCGCAACGCGAACGTCTTCAGCATCCCGGGAAGGCCGAGATAGTGGTCGGCGTGGTAGTGCGTGAGGAAGACCTCCCGCAGCTCTATCAGGCCCACGGAGGAGACGAGCAGCTGCCGCTGTGTGCCCTCGGCGCAGTCGAACAGCAGGCGCTCCCCGCCTCGCCGGACGAGCACGGCGGTGGGTCCACGCTGCGCGGTCGGCATCGACCCGGATGTGCCGAGAAACACGATGTCGAGGTCCACGGCGCGATTGTAGGTTCCGCTCGTCGCGGCGGTAGAGTCGGCCCGTGACCGAGGGACTATCGCGGCATGTGGCGCGGCCCTACTGCGGCAGCACGAGCAGTTGGCCCGGCCGGATCAGCGCGTCGCGGACGTGGTTTCGCCGCTCGATCCTCGAGATCGCCTCGCGTGGGTCTCCCGCGTAGTGTCCGGCCGCGATCGACCAGAGCGTGTCGTACGGCCTGACGACGTAGATCTCCTCCTTTCCGGCGCCCCCCGACGGACGCGCGGCCAGCGCGACCGCGACGGTGAGGAGAAGAAGCAAGCCTAGGGCGCGGGCGAACATGTGTTCGGCAGAGTAACCCAGAACGCATGTTCGTGTCAAGCCTTTCTGACCTGCGGGCGGCCGACTCTTGGAAGATCCCCGCTTTGCCCTGCGCGTCTTCCGAGGCCGTCGCCGAGAAGCCGAAGGCGGCCTGTTTCGCCTGGACCTTTCCCGACGGGAACGTGGCGCCCGCCCCGATCACCCCAGTGGCGTGCGACCAGAGGTGCGGCGAGGCGCATGCGCCCGACGCGCCGATAGCCGTGCGCATCGCCGCGGAGGCGGTCGCTGTGTGCCGTCGGCGCGCAGGAGCCCGCTCTGGAACGGGTTGAGGTCCGCCTCGTCCACGAGGTGGAACGCCATCGCGTCCGAGACAGCAGATCGCACTCGAGGTCCGCGACCAGGCTCGCGTAGATCTGGGCCTGTTCGTCCTCGCTTACCGTGGCCACGTTCTCGGCGCCGTAGTAGGCGGCGGCATGCGCGGGGTCGACGGCGGCCTGCCACCCGAACTCGTCGACCATCAGCGTGAGGCCGCCGAGCGCGGCCGGGCCTTCGGGGAAGGGCGGCTGCACCGTGCCCGCGAAGGCATCCCAGATCGCCTGCTTCAGGCGGTCGAGGTCGACAGGACCGACGTTCGGCCAGTCGCGAGGCCTGGAGGGAGCATCGGTGTTCGCCCGCGGGTAGACGTGGAAGGCGAGCTGGTCCATCAGCCGCGCCTCACGGCCGCTCGCACGGTAGGCGTCGCCCAGGGCCTTCACGAAGCGGACCGGCGAGATGGAGGTGATGTCGTTGGCGTCGCCCGAGGGCCCGGCTCCCACCACCGTGATCGACCCGCTGACTGCCTTCAACGCGTCGTAGGACGCTGCGAGCAGCCGCTCGTAGAGGACGGCCGAGAGCTGAGCTCCGTCGGAACCGACTCTGCGGCTGCCAGAAGTAGGCCTCGTTCGGCTCGTTGCCGACGATGAAGCCCGACACCGACGGATAGGTGCGGGCGAGCTTTTGCAGGTGGGCGGTGAAGAGGGCGATCCGCGCGTCGGGATCCGCCGAGATCCGCCCGCCTCGGTCGCGTACACGGAGAAGACGATGCGGATGCCGGCCCGCTGCGCCGCCGAGATCGAGCGGTCGAGGAACGCCTTCTCCTGAATGGTCGTGGGATCGTTCGGGTTCCAGCGAACCACTATGCGGTTCTCCGTCATTCCAAGCTCTCGAAGCTGTGCGAACAGAGAGGCGCCGCCGTCCTGCGCGTACTTGGTGGCGCCACTCCGAAGCGCGGGGCCCCAGCGGCTTGCGTAGTCGCGAACGACACCGCCAGAAGGCAGCCGACGAGGAAGAGCCGCTTCACGAAAGCGTTCTCGGCGCGGGCGACGGTGTTCTGACCCCGATCCGGGGGAAGGGCTACTCCGCGTCGAACGCGTCCAGGACGGCGTCGAGCAGCTTGCCGGCCCCGAAGCGCACTGGATCGTCCGCGGGAAGGCCGGTCTCGGCCTCCGCTCCTGCGATTGCGGAATTCGCGTCGGAGTCGCTCAGGCCGCCGGTGTTCAGCGCGACCGCGGCGACGGCCGCCTTGCGCGCCGGAAGCGAGACCTCTTCGTGGAGGCGCACGAGCTCCGGCAGCGACGGAATGGGATGGCCAGGACAGCCGACGATCTCCGTCGACCCCGGGAGATGACAGAGCACGAGCGCGTGCGGCGCGCTTCCGTGCAGGAGACCGAGGGTGACTCCGGAGTAGAGCGGATGGCAGAGCGCTCCCTGCCCCTCGACGAAGAGGAGCTTCCCGCCGCGCCGGGCGCCTTCGACGACGAGCCGCTCGGCGGCACCCGCCAGGAAGTCCGAGACGACTGCGTCGACGGCGATACCCCAGCCGGCGACGGCGATCCCGGTCTGGCCGGTGGGCACGAACACGGACTCGAGGCCACGACGACGCGCCTCCAGGTCGAGCTCGATGGAGACGGTCTTCTTTCCGATCGCGCAGTCCGAGCCGACCGTCAAGACGACCTTCGCGTCCAACCGCATGTTCTCGCCGGTCGGGACATTCAGGTCGGAGGGCGCCCGGCGCAGGTCGTGGAGCTCCACCCCGTACCGGCCCGCGAGCTCGGAGAGCTCGGGATCGTCCGAGATGAACTCGTGCAGCCCGCTCTCGATGTCAAGCCCCTTGGCGATGCAGCTCTTCAGTAGCTCGCGCCACTCGGGAGGAAAGCGACCACCCTGGGTGGCGACGCCGACGATCGCGGTCGTGGGGTTGAAACAGAGCGCGTCGTTGACTGATCCCACGATCGGGACGCCCTCCATCGTCTCCCCCGCCCTGGTCGAGTCCAGAATGCCCACGACCGGATTCGGCCGGTAGCGGAGGATGCCGTGCGCCGTCTTCCCGTAGTGGGGGTCAGCGCTCAGGCCCTCAGCGAGGATGAGATACCGCTTGTCGCGCCCCTGGGCGGCGTCGGCTCTCGCCGCGCCGGCTTTCGGGGCCCTCAGGAAGTGCGCAGCACTTCCTGGGGTGAGAAGCGCGGCCTCGCCGCCGTCTGGCACCGCCGGCGGCGCGATCCCGCGGTCGGGCCGCTTGGCCGTACTCATCTGTCCTGTCCTGCGCGTCCCTCGCTTGCCTCGCTTGCCGGCGAAGCCCCAGGGGCGCGAGGATTCACACCCAGCCCTGACTCCGTCGAAGGGACTTGCACGCCCTCGAAGACCTCGACTCCCGGCCACGGATCGAAGGCCAGGAGCAGGTTGCCGTCGAGGTCGACGTGGTCGCAGAGGCTCGCGATGTGCGCTCCAGCCGCGATGCCGAGCCCCGACTCGATCATGCACCCGAGCATTACGCCAAGCCCGAGCGCCCGGGCGGCGGCTGCCATGCGCAGCGCCTCCCGGATACCGCCCGACTTCGCCAGCTTGATGTTGATCCCGTGGGCGATCTCGGCGCAGGCGGCCACGTCCGCGAGCGTATGGCAGTCCTCGTCGACGTAGATCGGAAGCGGGGAGCGCCGCCGGAGCTCCCGGCCCGCCTCGTCTCCCTCCGGAAGCGGCTGCTCACAGTACTCGACACCGAGCTCGGCCAGCTGTGGCAGCGCCTCGAGCGCCTCCTCGAGCGTCCAGTACTCGTTGACGTCCACCTGGAGCGGAAGCTCGGTCACGCCGCGCACCGCCCGGACGCGCTCGACGTCCAGCCCGTCGCGAGCGCCGAGCTTGAGCTTCAGCCTCCGGAAGCGCCCCGCCCCTGCGGCCCGCTCCGCCTTCCGGGCCGTCTCGTCCGGATCGCCCAGCACGAGCGTCCAGGACGTCGGCGGGCCCGCCCTCCGCAGGCCGAGCAAGCGCCAGACGGGCACGCCCGCCAGCTTCCCGCAGAGATCGTGCAGCGCGGCGTCGATCGCAGCGCGGGCTGCCGGCTCGCCGTCCGGGAGCCGACCGTGGATCTCGTCCAGTGCCCAGGGATCCTCTCCGAGGTGGTCAACCGCGCCCTCGACATACTCCAGCGCCGACTGCGCCGATTGCCGGTAGCGCTCGATGGGCGCCGCCTCGCCGAAGCCAGAGACTCCATCCTGGCGGATCTCCACCTGAACGACCTCGGCGGTGTCCTGGGACTCACGCGCGATCGTGAACGTCTCCGCCAGCTCGAGCGTCACGATCCGGGCCGAGAGCTCCACGGAAAGAACAGTAGTCCGTGGGCGCTATACGTTCCGCCGGTGGAAACGCCTGTCGTCAAGCTCCCGCGGAAGCGATCGCGCACGCGGCAGATCGTCGGAGGCGCGCTTGCCGTCGCGGTCGTCGCAGGAGTCTTCGTCTTCGTCCTGCCGAGAATCGCGGACTACCGCGACGTCTGGGACGTGGTCGAGACCCTCTCCTGGCAGCAGCTCCTCGCCCTCGCCGGCGCAACCCTGCTGAACCTCGCCACCTATGCACCCGCGTCGATGGCCGCCCTTCCCGGCCTGCGTCTTCGACAGGCCTTCGTCGTCACGCAGGCCTCGACCGCTTCGACCTACATCGCACCGGGCGGGGCCGCTCCGGGCATGGCCGTCTCGTACGCGATGATGCGTGGCTGGGGCTTCAAGGGCAGGGCAGTCACGCTCGCGGTGACGGTGATCGGCGTGTGGAACCAGCTCGCGATCTTCGGCTTCCCGGTCGTCGCGCTGGCCCTGCTCGCGATCGTGGGTGAGCGCAATCCGCTCCTGGAGACGGTCGCCCTGATCGGGCTCGGCGTCGTGGTGGTCGGCGTCGGCATCTTCGCGGCAGGCCTCAGCAGCCAGCGCCTCGCATCCCAGGTGGGCGAGCTCGCCGCCCGGATGGTCTCGCGGCTGAAGACGCTGATCCGGAGGGACCCCGTGACGTGGGGCGGTGAGTCGCTCGTCCGCTTCCGAAGGGAAACCATCGGCCTTCTGCGCCGGCGGTGGCACGTACTCACCGCCGCCATCCTCGCCGGCCAGCTCACCGTCTTCCTCGTCCTGCTCGTGGCCCTGCGCGTGCTGGACGTTCCCTCGAGCGACGTGAGCGGGATCGAGGTCTTCGCCTCCTGGTCGATCATCCGCGTGCTCGGCTCGCTGCCGATCACCCCCGGCGGGCTCGGCATCGTGGAGCTTGGCCTCACGTCGCTCCTGGTCAGCTTCGGCGGCGGCCAGCCGGAGGTCGTGGCCGCGGTGCTCGTCTACCGGTTCCTTACCATCGTGCCGACGCTCATCCTCGGTCTCGCGGCCGGCGTGACCTGGAAGCGGCACCATCCCGGCGCACTGAGCGCGGCCGACTCCGCGGTAGACTGACCCGCACGCGCCTGTAGCTCAGGGGATAGAGCGTGCGCCTCCGGAGCGCAAGGCCGCAGGTTCGAATCCTGCCAGGCGCAAAGCCGCGGAAAGTCCGGTCAGCTTACGCTTCGGACTTTCCGCGGGAAGCCTCACAATGAGATGTATGAGGGTCCGCGCAAGCGCCGCACGGCATCGCTTCGTGGGAGTGATCTCCAGCATCGCGATGCTCGCATTGACCACGGGGGCGATCTTCGCCCTGCAACCGATCGCGCCGGTTCTCAGCCTCGGCGTGCTCTACGTCTTCGCGGTGCTGCCCATCGCCGTCATCTGGGGTCTTGTCTACGCCGTCCCGGTGGCGATCGCCAGCATGCTCGCGTTCAACTGGTTCTTCCTCCCGCCGAAGCACACATTCGAGTTGCGCGACTCGGAGAACTGGGTCGCGCTTGCCGTCTACCTCATCACCGCGGTGGTCGTCAGCGAGCTGGCCGCACGCGCACGGCGGCGCGCGGCCGAGGCGGAGCAGCAGCGAAGGGAGGCGGACTTCGCCGCGGAGGTCTCGGCTCTCCTGCTCGAGCCAGGCCACGTCCAGGACAAGCTGCGCGAGATCAGCCAGCGGGCCGCGGGGGCACTCGGGACGAAGCGCATCCGTATCGAGCTCGAGTCCTTGCGCCGCGCCGAGCCGGGCGAGGCTGTGTTCGAGCTCGTTGCGCGCGACCGCCATGTCGGGCGGCTCTTTGCCGACCCCGGGGCAGGGCCCGATCCGCAGGTGAGCGTTCGGGTGCTACCGGTGCTCGCCTCGCTTCTCGCCTCGGCACTCGACCGCGAGCGGCTGGCTCTGAGGGCGCTCGAGACCGAGGGTCTCCGCCGCAGCGACGCCGTCAAGACGACGATCCTGCGCACTCTGAGCCACGACCTTCGCTCGCCCGTCACCGCGATCAGCGCAGCGGGCGAGATGCTGGAGCGAGACTACGCGGCTCTCTCGCAAGCGGAACGCGAGGAGCTGCTCGCCTCGATCCGGGTCGAGGCGAAGCGGCTGGGCCGTCTGGTCTCGAACCTGCTGGATCTCTCCCGACTGGAGGTGGGCGCGGCCCACCCGCGTCCCGAGCTGTGGACGGTGGACGGCCTCGTGGCGCGCGCGCTCGACGCGATCGGCCCCGATGCGGCGCGCGTGCAGGTCGTGCTTCCGGGCAACCCGCCGACGCTCCGCGTCGATCCGGCGCAGATCGAGCGGGCACTGGTCAATCTGCTCGAGAACGCCCTCAAGTCCTCGTCCCCTTCCGACCGGGTCGAGATCCATGCCGGATGGAACGACGAAGAGATCGAATTGCGGGTCGTCGACCACGGCCCTGGCCTCGGTCCTAAGGAGCTCGAACGCATATTCGAGCCGTTCGAGCAGGGCGTGTCTGCTCCTGGGGAGGGCACCGGGCTCGGGCTCGCAATCGCGAGAGGCTTCGCCCAGGCGAACGGCGGCCGCCTGCGGGCCGAGTCGGTATCCGGCGAGGGCGCGACGTTCACCCTGGCGCTCCCCCTCGCCACCGTCCCGGCCGAGGTTCGGGCATGAGCGGGACGCGCGTCCTCGTCGTCGACGACGAGCCGCAAATCCTGCGCGCCCTCCAGCTGAAGCTCACGAGCGAGGGCTACGACGTCGAGACCGCGCGAACGGCGGAGGAGACGCTGACCGCCGCCGCCGCCCGGCCGCCCGAGGCTGTCATCCTCGACCTGCTCCTGCCCGACGGGCGCGGCACCGACGTCTGCCGCGAGCTACGCCAGTGGTACTCGGCTCCGATTCTCGTCCTCTCGGCCGTCGGAGACGAGGGCGAGAAGGTCGCAGCACTCGACGCCGGCGCCGACGACTACGTGACCAAGCCCTTCGGCGTCGAGGAGCTCCTGGCTCGGCTACGGGCCGCGCTGCGGCGGACCGCACCTTCGCCGCAGCCGGTGCTCGGGATCGGGGAGCTCGAGATCGACCTCGAGCGCCGCCTCGTCACCATGAGCGGCCGTCCGGTGGCCCTGACCCGGATCGAGTACGACCTGCTGCGGTTGCTGGCGCAGAACGAGGGCAAGCTCCTGACCCACCCGACGATCCTCCGCGAGGTCTGGGGACCCGCCTACGGCCAGGAGTCGAACTACCTGCACGTCCACGTCTCGCACCTCCGGCGCAAGATCGAGCCGGACCCCGCGCGACCGCGCTACGTGCTCACGGAGCCCGGCATCGGCTACCGGCTCGTGGACGCGACGAAGACCGCTTAGGACGCCCTTAAGGGCGGGGCACAGCTTCTTAAGGGAGCGTCCAGACGGGCGCCTCTAGCGTGACCGCATGGCCGCAAAGCCGGCACAGCCGCGGCCTGCAAGCAGGCCGGTCGTCGAGTACCGGCGCATCCTCGTCCCGCTCGTCGGAAGCGAGGCGTCCGAGCAGGCCGTGACGATCGCCTGCGGGCTCGCGGCGGAGCACGGCTGCTCCGTCACCGCTCTCACCGTGATCGAGGTTCCTCCGGAGCTCCCGCTGGACGCCCACATGCTCGAGGAGGAAATCGAGGCCAAGCACCTTCTGGCCGACGCCAAGGCGATCGGCGACCTGTACGGGGTGAACGTCGCCGCACGGATCGTCAGGGCGCGCGCGGCGGGCGCGGCGATCGTCGACGAGACGGTCCGCGCGGAGACGGAGATCATCGTCCTCAGGGCGCCCCGCAAGCAACGACTCGGCAGGCGTGCGGCGATCTTCGGCAAGACCGTCGACTACGTCCTCAAGCACGCTCCCTGTCGCGTGATGGTTGCGGCTCCGCCGCCCGAGGCATGAGCGAGAAGCTCTCGCGCGAGGCGGGCGGCCCCGCCATGCTCCAGCTCGACGAGCCACCCCCGCCGGCGACCGGTCTGTCCGCGGCTGCCTCGGCCGCTCTCGGCGGCACCAAGCGACTGCTGATCGGGAGACCGCGGGCGACACGGGAGGTCGGAGAGACCCTCCTCCCAAAGTGGCTCGCGCTCCCGATCTTCGCCTCCGACCCCTTCTCCTCGGTCGCGTACGCTACCGAGGCGGCGATGGTCGTGCTCGTGGGGGTCTCACTCTCGAGGCTCGATCTCGTCTTCCCGATCTCGATCGGCATCGCCGTCCTGCTGGCGATCGTCGTGCTCTCGTACAGGCAGGGCGTCCAGGCCTACGAGTCGAGCGGCGGCTCCTACGTCTTCGCCAGGGAGAACCTCGGCACGTTGCCCGCGCTCGTGGCAGGAGCGGCCCTGCTGACCGACTACGTGCTCACGGTCTCGGTCTCGGTGGCCGCCGGCGTCTTCGCGATCACGTCCGCGGCGCCCGCCCTGAGCTCCCACGAGGTCGCCCTGTCGCTCTCCTGCATCGCGGTGCTCACCCTCGGCAACCTGCGAGGGGTGCGCGAGTCGGGCCTCCTCTTCGCCCTGCCCACGTACGCGTTCATCGGTTCCCTCCTCGCCATGATCTCCGTGGGGCTCGCGAGGTGCACGGCGGGCGCGTGCCCACAGGCCGACGTGCCGCACCCGCTCGCCGCCGGAACGGGCACGCTGACGGTCTTCGTCCTGCTCAAGGCCTTCGCGTCGGGCTCGGCCGCCGTCACCGGCGTCGAGTCGATCTCGAACGGGGTCACGGCGTTTCGCCCCCCTCAGGCCCGGAACGCCGCGCGAACGCTGCTCGTCATGGCGGGAATCGCGATTACGTTCTTCCTGAGCGTGTCGTACCTGGCGGTGCAGATGCACGCACGCCCGAGCTCCACCGCCTCGGTCGTCTCGCAGATTGCCCGAGCGGTCTTCCCGTCCGGCTCGCCCGGGTCGATCGGCTACTACCTCGTCCAGATCTCCACGCTGGCGATCCTCGTTCTTGCCGCCAACACCTCGTACCAGGGCTTCCCGCGGCTCGCCGCTCTTCTCGCCCAGGACAGCTACTTCCCACGCCAGTTCCTCAACCTCGGCGACCGCCTCGTCTACTCGAACGGGATCCTCGTCCTGGCCGGCCTCTCGAGCGCGCTCATCCTCGCCTTCAAGGCCAACGTCAACTCGTTGATCCACCTATATGTGATCGGTGTCTTCACGGCGTTCACGCTCGCTCAGGCCGGGATGGTTCGCCACTGGCAGAAGACGCACGATCCCGGCTGGCGCCGCAAGGCCGCGATGAACGCGCTCGGCTCGGCCACGACCGGGCTCGTGACGGTCGTGGTGATCGCGACCAAGTTCGCCGAAGGCGCCTGGATGGTGATCCTCGCCGTGCCGCTCCTGGTCGTCGGCTTCTATGCGATCGCACGTCATTACCGGTCCGTGGGTCGCCGCCTGCGCGCCAAGGCCCATGCCGTCCTGGCCCGCCGGGAAGCGAGGAATACGGTGGTCCTCTACGTCGAGCGGCTCGACGCCGCCACGCGAGAGGCGTTCTGGTACGCACGCACGATCTCGAACGGATCGCTCCGGGCGATTCACGTGCCCTTCGAGGGCAGCGACCCGGGAATCCGGCCACGCTTCTTCCAGTGGTCGCAGGGCGAGCCTCACCTCGAGATCCTCACCCCGCATGAGGAGCCGCTCGAAGCGGTCCTCGAGTACATCTGGGCCTTCCCGCACGGCGAGGGTGAGTTCGTCACCGTCGTCGTTCCGGAACTATTCCGCAAGCCGTCGCTTGTGGCTGCGGTCATGCGCCGCTCGACCTTCAAGCTCAAGCTCGGGCTGCTGCGCGAGCCGGGGGTCGTGGTCACCGACGTGCCGAAGCTCGCAGGACCGGCCGACCGCGAATGGGTCGAGCCCACCCGGGCGGCCTGCGTAGTTCCCATCGCCGGCGTTCACGCTGCGTCCCTGCGCGCTCTGCTCTACGCGCGCTCGCTGGGCTTCCAAGATACGAAAGCCCTCTTCTTCTCCTTCGAGGAGGGCGATGCGAGCGCCGTGGAGCGCGACTGGCGGCGCTTCCCGATCGGACTCCCGCTGGAGGTCGTCGATGCGGAGTTCCGGGACCTGGGCAAGCCCCTCCTGGCCCACCTGCGGCGCATCACCGCCGACCCGCAGGCCGTCGCGGTGGTGGTCATGCCGGAGCTCGTCGTGCGAGGAACCGACCGCCTGCTCCACAACCAGCGCGCGCTCTACCTCAAGCGGCTGCTGCTCTTCGAGCCGAGGGTGATCCTGGCCAGCGTCCCGTACCACCTCACTTGAGGTTCGGGGTTACGGCGAATTGGCGACGGTGAAGGGCAAGGCAACCGTCGCCTTGTTGCCGGAGACGTCGGCGACGGAGACCTCCAGCCGGTAGAGCCCGTTCCGCACGCGCCGGGTGTCCCAGGTACGGGCGACGTAGAAGCGGTAGAGGCCCGCCTTCCCCGGGTGGTTCTGCTTCGTGCCAGGCGCATACACGACCGAGAAGAGGCTCGGAGGGAGCAGGGTCCGACGGAAATCGACCGGAGCATGCCACGGTCGCACCACCTTGCCGCCCTTCGTCACCCGCCACCTGACGAGCGCCGGGGTCACGGGCAGGTCGGACCAGGGCGGAGGAACGGGCAGCGGCGGCTTGTCCCAGGCCTCGACCACGACGTCGACGTCGCCGGCCACGTGCAGCGACGAGAGCTCCTTTTGGGTCTGCCCGCGGTAGAAGTGGATGCCCGCGATCCGCGGCGAAGTCGGGTCGACCCACGGATCGAGCGCACCCGGGCGAAGCGGGTTCCGGTAGACGCCGTGCCGCGACTCGGCGAAATGGACGTGTGCCCACGGCGCCTCCACGTGGCCCAGCAACTGGTGCTGCGAGACCGTCTGCCGGTGCTGCACGGCTGGGACGACGTGCCAGTAGCCGAAGGTGCGTCCGCGCGGGCCGACGACGGCCAGCGAGCGGCCCCCCTCGATGTGCACGGTGCCCGGCTCGACCGCGTGGATCCCGGTCCCGTCCTTGGCCGCGATGTCGATCCCGAAATGGAAGGTCCGCGAGCGCCCCGCAATCCGGGGGTCGTTGAAATAGCCCCGCACGGGATGCGCCCTGTCGAACGGCTTCACCGGCCAGGAGTAGCGGGCCATGGCCCGAAGAGTGACAGCTTCAGAGGCGAGACCGTGAGTAACCTCGCTTCGTGCACGAGGGCGTGCTCGAGCGTTCTCCCGGCCGCGGCGCCGCAGCACTGCGGCGCTCCTATCGGGTTCCGGTGGAGATGGCCGTCGTCGCCGGCGTCCTGCTCCTATGGCAGGTCATCCGGATCCCGCTCGAGGGCTCGACGGAGGTTGCGCTCGCGCATGCGCGGGAGTGGATCGATGCCGAGCGGGCTCTGCACGTGGACGTCGAGCAGCCGCTCGTGGATTTCGCGACCGGTCATGGGCATGGCTGGCGCCGCTTCCTCGAGCTCGCATACGGAAACGTGCACATCCCGGTCATCTTCGCCTTCATGGTGTCGGCGCGGCTCCTCACGCCCCTCGCCTATCCGGCTGTGCGGACGGCGTTCGTCGCCGCGCACGTCCCGGCGCTCGTCCTCATCGGCGCGTATCCGCTGGCCCCTCCCAAGTGGCTCACGGCGGGAGCGCCGGCACACGATGCGGCGCTCCGCAACGAAACTGCAGCCTTCGTGAGCATGCACTTCGGCTATCCCGTCCTCGTCGGGGGGACGGCGCTCTGGCTGGCGTGGTCGCGCCCGTGGGCGTGGTTGACCCTGCTCTACCCGCCCTTCGTCTTCCTCGTCATCGTCGGGACGGGGAACCACTACGTCCTCGACGCGGCGCTCGGCAGTGCCTGCGTCGCCTTCGGCGTCGTCGCCGCTCGACTCCTGCACGGACCGCTCCGCGCTCGAGGCCACCCGGCTCCCACGCGCACCGTCGTGAGCGCAGCGGCCCTCTACGGGGTGGCCGGGCTCGTCGTCAACGCCCTGCTGACCGGTGAATGGACGTGAGCATCGGCGGATACGTCAGAAGCCTGAATCCCCGGCTCCCTCGAGCCGTGCAGATCCTCCAGGGAGGAGCGCTGCTCAACGGCTTCGGCAACGGCATCGTCTACCCGTTCCTCTTCATCTACCTGCACAACGTGCACAGCATCGGCGCGGGGACCGTCGGGCTCATCCTGGCCACGAACGGTGCGATGGCCCTCGTCTCGGGGCCCGTCGCCGGCCCGCTCGTCGACCGCTTCGGCGGCCACATCGTCCTTCTCGGGGCGCTCGCCTTCTTCACGCTCGGGTACGGCGGCTACACGTTCGTCACCCGTCCGTGGCAGGGCTTTCTCGCCAGCGTGATTGCAGGCATCGGCAACGGCACGTTCTGGCCCGCCCAGTCGTCGCTGATCAGCAGATTAACCTCACGCGAGGAGCGTCCCGCGGCCTTCGCCATGCAGCGTGCGGTCATGAACCTCGGCTTCGGGCTCGGAGGGGTCGCGGGCGGCCTGATCGCCTCCGAATCCTCGCCCGCCACCTTCCAGGCCCTGTTCGCGATCGATGCGGCGACCTTCGTCGCCTACGGGCTGGTGCTCGCCGCCTGGGTGCCGCGTCCGGTCGCTCTGGACAGCGTCGCCAACGAGCCCGGGAGCTACCGCGACGTCCTTCGCCACCGTGTCTTCATCCGCCTACTGGCGCTGAATGCGGTCTTCATCACCGCCGGCTTCGCGCAGCTCGAGCTCCTGGCCGTCTACATGAAGAACCAGGCGGGCGTCACCGAGACGGCCATCGGCCTCGTCTTCCTGGTCAACACGCTCGTGATCGTGATCGTGCAGCTGCCGGTGGCCCGGCTCGTGGAGGGCCGGCGGCGAATGCCGGCGCTCGCGGGCCTGGGGTTCCTCTGGGCGGCGGCGTGGGGCCTCACGCCGGTGGTCGGCGCCCTCGCCGCCGGTGCGACGGCAGCCGTGCTCTTCGCCCTGACGCAGGTGGTGTTCGCCACCGGCGAGTGCCTGCACGGCGCGGTCCAGAACCCGCTCGTCGCCGATCTGGCCCGCCCGGGCCTCGTCGGCCGCTACATGGCCCTGTCGGCCTGGTCCTGGCAGGTGGGCTTCACAGTCGGCCCCGCGGTGGGCGGATTCCTGCTCGGCCTCTGGCCGCACGCCGTCTGGCTGGCGGCCGCGGGAGCCTGCGCAGCGGGCGGAGCCGCCGCGCTCGCCCTGGAGCCGTCGCTCCCCCGGGAGGCGCGGCGCTCGCCGGTCCGCCCCGCGCCGAGCCCTGCGGTAGCCGTGGAGCTCCAGTGAGTTTCGAGGAGCCGGGTAGAATGGCTCGAACAATGGTCCCGAACGACGACCCGGTCAGTACGAATGCCGAGCCTGCCCCGCATCCGGCGGACACGGCCGAGTGCGCTCGGCGAGGACGTCGCGCGGACCGAGCAGCAGCCCGCTGAGCTCTCCGCCAACGGACTGACCTGGGTCAACCTCGATCTGCCGACCGCGGAGGCGGCGACGATGCTTGCCGAGCGCTTCGGCTGGCACCCGCTGGACATCGAGGACGTGCTCTCGAAGCGCCAGCGGCCGAAGGTCGACGAGTACCCGGAGTACCTCTTCGTCGTTCTTCACTTCCCGGTCTACGACAAGGCCGTCCAGCGCCTGAACGCCGCCGAGCTCGACCTCTTCCTCGGGCCCGGATACCTCGTCACGCTGCCGAACGTCGAGCTGCTGCCGATCACGCGCCTCTTCCACCGCTCCGCGGAGGACGAGGCGCTGCGCGAGGGCCTGTTCGGCAAGGGCTCCGGCTACCTGCTCTACCACGTCCTCGACGATCTCTTCGACTACTGCTTCCCGATCCTCGACAAGATCGGGCACAAGCTCGACTCGATCGAGGACGAGATGTTCGAGGGCCGTTCGGAGGAGGTCGTCCGCGACATCTCCAACGTCAAGCAGGAGATCATCTCCTACCGCAAGATCATCAAGCCCGAGCGATCGACCCTTCGCGTGCTCGAGCGCTCGGCGCAGCGTTTCTTGCCGGAGGAGCTCGACCTCTACTTCGGCGACATCGTGGACGCGGCCGAGCGTATCTGGGACCTGCTCGACAACTACAAGGAGGTCGTCGAAGGGCTCGAGCAGACGAACGAGTCTGTGATCTCGCACCGCCAGAACAACGTCCTGCGGATCCTCACAGTCGTCAGCGTCACGCTTCTGCCGCTGACCCTGATCACCGGACTCTTCGGCATGAACGTCGACTTCCCCGGTTTCGCGACGGCCGAGGCCTTCTGGGCGATCGTCGGCACGATGGTCGTGCTCGGCGCCGGTCTGGTCGCCTTCTTCCGCTACAAGCGCTGGCTCTAGCTTTCCTCGCTCAAGGTGGACGTAGCTGCTTCGTCGTCTGCATGGAACGGTGCCCGGCGATCCCCCTGAGCGCCACCGGGCTCACCCCCGCCGCAGCCAGGTTCGTCAGCGCCCCGTGGCGAGCGTCGTGGAAGGGGCGCACGTAATCCGTGATCCCCGCGGCTGCGAGCGCCCTGCCGAACTCACCCCGCGTACCGCTCGTGGTCGAGCCTTGAGCCGCGCTCCGGGTGGCAAAATACGTAGTCGCCGTCGGCCTTGTACGCCGTGGCCGCGAGTGCTCGGCCAGCGCAGACCCGAGCATCGAGGCAGCGCGATCAGCCTCTTGAGCTCGCCGAGCCCGTCCGAATAGGCCCGCCAGGAGTCCTCGGCAGTCTCGAGTAGAGTCGACTCACGCCCGCACTCAGCGCAGACGAGGCTCTGTCGCTTCGCGGCCACGCGCGAAATATGCCCCGGAAAGGGGAGGCAACGCAAAGGGCGCTGAGAGATGCTGGGAGATGAGCGCGAGGAGCTGCGCTCAACCCCCCGAAGGTGCGCCTGCGGCCCAGGGGAGAGAAGGAAGCCCAAGCCGAGTCGCACTAAGCGTGGCTCCTCGCGCTTATTCCAGGTTTCGGCCCCGGTCGCTGGTGCCTTTAGTAGCTCAGTCGGCGGCAGGAAGCGAGGAAGGCGCGGGCCCACAGACCAACCCGGCCTGATGGGAGAGTCCCCAGGCCGGCCGCAGATTCCGCGCCCTCCTTCCTCATCCTGACGCAACGGTGCGAGAAAACCTATCCCGCCCGTCCCCGCCGCGAGAGCCCTGCGCAAGACGGCTACGGCAATTCGGTGAACTGCTGCCTAGAAGAGGGCGGTGACGTTGTTCACAGCACCGCGGATACCGCCAGAGAGGGCGGTGAACACGGCGACGGTCACAAGCACGACCAGTGCAAGGGCGACGGCGTACTCGGCCATCGTCTGCCCCTCCTCGCCGTGCTGGAAGGTCCTGATGCGGTTGAGACGCGGGGAGAGCGGCACATAGCTTCTGACTTCGTCTTCGGGGTGCCCGAGGGTGCGAATCATCCCCACCATGAGTGAGGTTCACGATGCGCACTTGACTCCAACCCTTAGAGGAGCGAGTCGGCGAGCTCGAAGTGGTTCCGGGAGGCGCAGCGCTTCCGATGGTCGTCGCGAGATGCGCAGCGTTATCCTCTTTGGCGCCAGGGCGCTCGACCAAGCATCGCGCGTGGATGCAACGAGATGGGCACCGACGAGATGCTTCGCCTCTTCGAGGCTCACCGCGAAGCGGAAGCGGCCCGCGACATCGACGCCATCCTCGAGACCTTCGGAACGGACTGTTTCCTCGAGACGATGCCGCTCGGTCTTCGAAGCGAAGGCAGGGCCGCGGTCCGAGCAGCGTACGAGCTGCAGTTCTTCACATCATTCCCGGATCTAGCTCCGGAGGACGAGGGCATGGCTTTCGGGGACGACGTGATCGTCGTGTGGGGGACGTTGCGCGGAACCAGCCGTGGCGACTGGCTCGGGATTCCTCCGGGCGGGGGAACATTCGCCGTGCCCTTCGCCAACGTCGTGCCATTCGAGCAAGGGCTGATGGCCGGCGAGCGGATCTACTTTGACCTTGCCACGCTGTGCGAGCAGGCCCGGATTCCGCTCGAGGAAGTCCGGGCGGCTGCTGCCACCCTCGCCGCCACCCAACCGGGATAGGCGACCTGCGCCGAGACCCTGGGCAACGTGCTCGGAGCGCGTTTCGATTGGCGAAACGCAGCCGTGTAGACTCGCCCGGCAACGATGAGCGCGAATAACGAGAGCGAAATGCTTGCCCAGGAACTAAGCAACCTTGCGCGCAGGGTCAGTCATCTTGAGACGCGTATCAAGGGTGTCGAAGCGGTAATCGAGCGCCTGGAGTTGGCGGCCGCAACGACAGCTCGCGCCCTGGAGGAGGTCTCGGCGCATTGGGACGCGGTGTATAGGGCGATGCAACGCGCGGAGTAGTTCAGGCTGCGAGCGGAACGACTCGTGCTCTCGCGAGCCGCGCGGGTTACGTGTGACCGAAGCTGCGAGGACCCTCGTCCAAGGATTGTTCTGCGCGGCTCGCAACGTGAACAACAATGGCCCTGGCGTCCTCGCGTGGCCAAGGCGTGAGACGCACACCCGGGGGACCCAAGTAACGAGGCTCGACGGCCGCGACCAGCCAAACGACGCCACCTAGCAGCAGTGCATCGCCTTGACGAAGATCGCCGTCGGTCGTGATTTCTCCATCGGCGCTGAAGATTGGGACGTATTGGGGCATCGTCTTTCACTTCAGCCGATGCCCACTCAGAACAAGGAGTAACGAGTAACGGCGAAATCTTCACAGAATCCTGAAGATGGGCACGGGGTCACGTTCGGCCCTTAGCTTCGCTTGCCCACGGCCCTGGACGCCGCCTACTGCCAAGCTGAAGCAGAACGCGGGCGCGCAACCATGCGCCCTCGGCATTCCTCAGGCCCCGGCTCAGAAGGGTTGGCTGTAGCGACTTGAGTCTCGCCGCCTGACGTGGCATGGTCAGGCTGCTGTGTCCCAGACCCAGATCTTCCTCTGGTGCATCGCCCTCGGGCTGCTCGAGATCAACCACCTGAAGTGGATCTGGTGGGAGCACTGGGACTGCGGCAAGTGCGGCCGCAAGCACAAGGACTGCGGCTGCTCATCCAAGTGGATCATGTATCTCTAGGCTCTCGCGGGTGACGAGGCAGCTGTGGGCGCCCTGGCGGCTCGAGTACATCCAGCAGGCAGATGAGCAGGAAGGCTGCATCTTTTGCCGTGCCGCAGCAGCTGATGACGAGGAGGGTCTCGTCGTCGGGCGTGGCGCTCGCACCTTCGCGATGCTGAACAAGTTCCCGTACTCGTCGGGCCACCTGATGGTCGCCCCGTACCGCCACGTTTCCGACTTCGCCGAGCTGTCCGACGAGGAGGCGCTCGAGGCGCACCGACTCGTCGGGCAGGGGATGGCCGCGCTCGCCGAGGCCTTCGCGCCACAGGGCTACAACGTCGGCTGGAATCTCGGCCGGATCGCAGGGGCCGGAATCGTCGACCACGTCCACGTGCACGTCGTGCCCCGCTGGGCCGGGGACACCAACTTCATGCCCGTGCTGGCCGACGTGAAGGTGCTACCAGAACACCTCGCCGAGACCCGGACCAAGCTCGCCGGCTCCTGGCCCCGGTAGCAGCTGCAGTCCTCCAACAGACGGCGTATCCTCGGCTCGCTTGGCTCGCTTGGCTCGCTTGGCTCGCTCGGCTTGCGAGTGAGGCGATGGGCCCGATGAGCGGTCGTTGGAGCTTTCTCAGATGGCAAGGCGGGTTCGCCATCGTCGTACTCTTGCTCGCACTGCCCCTCCAGGGAGCCGCCGCTCCCACCAAGCGGGACTCGGTGACGGTCACGATCACCCCCACGTCCTCCACGACGCTGACGATCGGCGCCTCGCTTCTCGTCACGATGACGAACACGAATGTGACGAGCGAGGCGATCACGCTCGCAGACAACTTCTTCCTGATCGAGCCCGACGGCACGCGCCTTGCCCTCCCGATCAACGCGACCATCTCCATGGGGGCCAACTCCAGCAGGGACGTCGTGGCGCAGAGCATCGGCACGTCGGTATTCACGCAGCAGACGGGCCGTTCACCCTTCAGGTCGAGGCCACCGACGGGAGTGGCACGGTGCTGGGAAGGGCGTCACTGCCCTTCACGATCCGCCCGCTGCCTGCAGGAATAGTGGCGCCCCGCTTCACCAACGTGGGTCCGGCGCTCGCCGTCGCGCCTCCACATCCCGCCGGGGGTGACTGCATCAACCGCATGGGCACCGGCGCCGGCTGGGCGGACTACAACGGCGACGGGTGGCTCGATCTTTTCGTGAGCGACTACGTGGGAGGATCGCATCTCTACCGCAACGACCTCGGCACGAAGGGCGCTTCAGGCTTTACTGAAGTGACGGCCTCGGCCTTCGCGGGAAGCTTGACGCACGGGTAACTCGTCATGAAGGGGGCGGCAGGCGTGACGTGGGCCGACTACTCGGGCGACGGCCGTCCCGATCTTCTCGTCTCGGCCGTGGGCCATCCCTACCTCTTCCGCAACGAGGGGAACAGCACGTTCACCCACGTGACCGAGGCAAGCGGGCTGGCGGGATACACGTACCGGGGCGAGAGCGCGGCCTGGGCCGACTTCAACGCCGACGGTCTGCTCGATCTCTACCTCGTCTACTACGCGCAGGATTGCTTCGCGTTCCCGATCCCGCTGACGCTCACCGCCCCCGACCATCTCTTGATGCAGACCCCGAGCCACAACTTCGTGGACGTGACCGGCCTGCTCGGGGGTTCGAGCAGCCCGGCCGTCAACGGCCTCGGCTTCCAGGCCGCATGGCTCGACTACAACAACGACCGCCGGCCGGACCTCTTCGTCGTCAACGATTTTGGGCCCGAGGTCTACCCCAACGTCCTGTGGCGAAACGACGGCGGCACGTTCACGAACGTCGCGCACGCGGCGAGACTCGACTACGCCATGAGCTCGATGGGGATTGCCGTCGGCGACTACAACCGGGACGGCAACTTCGATGTCGCGGTCTCGAACATCCACGACAACGCGATCGCCAAGGGCAGCCCCAGCGGCGCATTCACGTACGCATCCAGGGAGGAAGGGCTCGCCCGAGGCTGGGTGATGACCAAGGGCGAGATGAGGCTCTCCATCACCTGGGGCTTGGGCTTCTTCGATCTGGACAACGACGCCTACGAGGACCTCTTTGTCGTCGGCGGCAGCCTCAGGAGCAGCGAGCAGGTCCCGAACGCCGTCTTCCTGAGCAACATCGGCCACCACCTCACGGGCCTCCCGGGAGACGGAAACTTCCTCGACCTGACCCACATCGCCGGCACCGAGGTCTCCTGGGGACGGACAGCGGCCTTCGCCGATTTCGATGCCGACGGCTTCGTGGATGTGTATCTCGTGCCGTGGTACGGACAGGCCTTCCAGCTCTACCGGAACGAGGGCACGACAGACGGGAACGTCAACAACTGGCTCGACGTACGCCTCGTCGGCGCGGACCCCGGTGCGCTGGGATCGCTGGCACACGGGAGCAACCGGGACGGCATCGGTACGAGGCTGACCCTGACGTCGGCCTCCGGCACCCAGTACCGGCAGATCATGTCCGGCAGCTCGCTGGGAGCAGGCGACCAGCCCGCCGCACATTTCGGAGTGGGTTTAGACGTCAAGGTGAAGAGCCTCAAGATCGACTGGCCCAGCGGATACACGCAGACCTACACCGACCTGACGGCGAATCAGCGTCTGGTCGTGACCGAAGGGGCAGCCAGGATCGGGACCGATCCTTCGCGAGGGCGATCACTCAGCCTCTGCGACGGTCCGCCGCACTAGGCAGCCCCGAAGCGCCCGGGACGAGAAGCGGACGGCGGGACTCGAACCCGTGACCCTCGGCTTGGGAAGCCGATGCTCTACCAACTGAGCTACGTCCGCGCGGCACGAAGACGATAGCGCAGCAACACAGACGCGTTACACCTCCCCAGGCACGCTTCGTCGCGTGCGCCGGCTCGCACTTCTCACATTCCTACCGATCGCCGCCGGTTGCTCGGTCTACGCGTCGGCGCCCTCTCCCCCGCCCTCGCCGTACTGCAGGTCCGGCGACCCACTGGCGGGCGTGTACCACCCGCAGCGGCTGCACGTGAAGAGCCGGTGCGCGCTTGCCAGCGGCGTCGTGGAGAAGGTCAAGTTCGAGGAGTTCGACGGTGACGTCCACATCGACCTCCGCCCGGACGACGCGTCGCGGCACCTGCTGTCGGACGGCAACGACCAGGTCGGCGGCGACCTCGTGGTGGAGGTGATCCCGCAGGACCGCTCGCAGGTGACGATCCCGGAAATCGGCGCGACGGTTACCGTCGTCGGCCCCTGGGTCGACGACGAGACCCACGGCTGGCGCGAGATCCACCCCGCGTGGTGGATCAGCTCGGGCCGGATCGTCCCGGCCACGCCCGCCGAGCTGGAGCGCCTGCGATCCCTCCTGCGCGGAGGAGACGCCGGTCAAGAGGAATAGCCCCGCTCGCGCCCGCGCCCAGGTGCCAACGGGAATAATGAGGCTAAACCAGCGAACGATAGGGAGGTTGGAACCGTGGCAGCGCACGATCTCCAGCAGACGGCGAAGGCCATCGTCGCCCCGGGCAAGGGCATCCTGGCGGCCGACGAGTCGACCGGAACGATCAAGAAGCGCTTCGACTCGATCGGCGTCGAGTCGACCGAGGAGAGCCGGCGCGCATACCGCGACCTCCTCTTCACTACCGAGGGCGTCGAGGAGTTCATCAGCGGGGTGATCCTCTACGACGAGACGATCCGCCAGTCCTCGGTCGACGGCACGCCCTTCCCGAAGCTGCTCGCGTCCCGCGGGATCGTTCCCGGGATCAAGGTCGACAAGGGCGCGAAGGACCTGCCCAACGCCCCGGGTGAGAAGATCACCGAGGGTCTCGACGGGTTGCGCGAGCGGCTCGCGGAGTACCGGGAGCTCGGCGCGCGCTTCACCAAGTGGCGCGCCGTGATCACCATCGGTGAGGAGATTCCGAGCGAGTACTGCGTCTGGACGAATGCCCATGCGCTCGCCCGCTTCGCCGGACTCTCGCAGGAGGCCGGGCTGGTTCCCATCGTCGAGCCCGAGGTGCTGATGGACGGCGACCACACCATCGAGGTCTCCTTCGACGTCACGTCGCGGACGCTGCACGCGGTCTTTACCGAGCTGCGCGACCAGCGGGTGCACTTCGATCAAATGCTGCTGAAGCCGAACATGGTCCTCTCGGGCTACGACTGCCCCGAGCAGGCGAGCGTGGACGAGGTGGCGGAGCAGACGCTCGAGTGCTTCCTTCGCCACGTCCCGGCGGCCGTGCCCGGCATCGTCTTCCTCTCGGGCGGCCAGTCGGACGAGGACGCCACCGTCCACCTGAACACAATGAACGCACGCGGCCCACATCCGTGGGAGCTCTCTTTCTCCTACGGGCGCGCGCTGCAGGCGCCTGCCCTCAAGGCCTGGGTCGGTTCCGCGGACAACGCCGAGGCTGCCCAGCAGGCCTTCTACGTGCGAGCGAAGCTGAACGGCCTCGCCCGCTCGGGCTCCTACTCTCCCGAGATGGAGGAGAAGGTCGCGGCCTAGCCGTAGCGCCCGGCGCTCAGCGTCCGCAGCTTCTCGAAGGCGTGGTAGGCCTCGATGCGGCGCACCGTGCCCGAGCGTGAGCGCATCACGATCGACTCGGTGACCGCCCCGTCCGGCGTGTAGCGCACGCCGTCCAGAAGAGCGCCGTCGGTCACCCCCGTCGCCGCGACGAACACATCCTCGCCGGCGACGAGATCGTCGGTCGTCAGCACGCGGCCGAGGTCGTACCCGGCCTCGACCAGGCGTTGTCGCTCGTCGTCGTTGCGTGGCCAGAGCTTGCCCTGCATCGCCCCGCCCAGGCACTTGATGGCCGCGGCCGAGATGACCCCTTCCGGCGTTCCCCCGATTCCCATCAGCAAGTCGACGCTGCTCTGGACGCGGGCGGCCGCAATCGCGGGCGCCACGTCGCCGTCCGTGATCAGCCGCACCTTCGCGCCGACCTCGCGCAGCTCGGCGATCAGCGCCTGGTGCCTGTCGCGGTCGAGCACGACGACGCTGACGTCCTCCGGCTGGACGCCCTTGGCCTTCGCAACGCGGCGGACGTTCTCGGCCGGCGGCGCCTCGATATCGATCGCGTCGGTTCCTTCCGGGCCGACGGCGATCTTGTCCATGTACACGGCCGCGCCCGGGAAGAACATCGTCCCGCGCTCGGCGACCGCGATCACAGCGATCGCGTTCGGCTGGCCCTGCGCGGTCAAGCGCGTGCCCTCCAGTGGATCGACGGCGACGTCCACCTCGGAGCCCGCGCCGTTTCCCACCCGCTCGCCGTTGAAGAGCATGGGCGCCTCGTCCTTCTCACCCTCGCCGATCACCACCACGCCCTGCATGGCGACCGTATCGAGCATCAGTCGCATCGCGTCAACGGCCGCCTGGTCGGCGGCGATCTTGTCGCCGCGGCCGACCCAGCGAGCCGCGCCCATCGCGGCGGACTCGGTCACGCGCACGAGCTCGAGGGCGAGATTTCGGTCCGGGGGCTGGGGCACCGGCAGATCCTAGCGGCCTCCTGGGCGTCGCTGGCAAGCGGAGAGAGGGGGCACAGTGCAAGTAGCACGGGCCCCCGATCGGAGCGCAGCCAGCGGCGTCAGGTGGCGGCGAAGCCGGGCTTTGCCCGGCGAAAGCCGCATCGCCCAGGAGGATCGCTACATTTTTTCAGGTGCCTCGACGCCGATGACGTCGAGACAGCTCGCGATCACCGCTCGTGTTGCGCTGCACAGGCCGAGGCGAAACGCCTCCGCCTCGCTCGAGCCGAGCACTCGGTGGTGATGGTAGAAGCGGTGGAAGTCGTCGGCGACGCGGATGGCGTAGTTCGGGATCGCGTGCGGCGCGCGCCGCTCGGTCGCCTCTGCAGTGAGCGCGGGGAGCTCCACGAGGCGCTTCACGAGGTCTCGCTCCTCGGGCGCGAGCGCGGGATGCGGCTGGGACGACGGCTCCGCGCCCGCAGCGTTGCGCATGATCCCGGCGATCCGCGCGTGGGCGTACTGGACGTAGTAGACGGGGTTCTTCTCCGAGCGCTCGCGTGCGAGGTCCACGTCGATCTCGATCGTCTGGTCGGCGCTGCGGTTCGCGAGGTACCAGCGGGCCGCGTCGACTCCGACCTCGTCCATGAACTCGTCGAGGGTGACGACGTCTCCGGAGCGCTTGGACATCGCCGTTGCCTCTCCACCCCGGGTCAGGTGTACGAACTGGTAGAGCAGTACCTCGATGCGCTCCGGGTCGTGCCCGAGCATGCGCGCCACGGCCGCGTACCAGTTGCGGACACCGTGGTGGTCCGCGCCGAGGACGTACATTGCGCGGTCGAAGCCGCGGCTCAGCTTGTCCTCGAGGTAGGCGACGTCTGCCGCCCGGTACGTCGGCTTGCCGCTTGAGCGGATGAGCACGCGATCTTCTTCGTCGCCGTAGGCGGACGACCGCGCCCACACGGCGCCGTCCCGCTCGTATGTGTCCAGCCGTGGCAGGAGATCGGGCAACCGCTCTTGGAGCTCGCTCTGTAGGGCCCAGGTGTCGAAGCGGATCCGAAAGCGCTCGAGGGTCGCCTCGACCTGGCGGAGCATGGGCGGCACCGGATCGCCCTCCAGCCGGGCCAGCTCCTTGACGTACTCGCCGCGATAGCCGTCGGCGGGCGGCTCCTCGCCGCGCCGCACGGCTTCGACCGAGGCCCGGAAGCGCTCCATTTGCGTCCCGGAGTCGTTGTAGTAGTACTCCCGCTCGACCTCGTGGCCGCCGAGCTCGAGCAGGCGGGCGACCGAATCGCCGAGGGCGCCGTTCCGGGCCGCGGCCACGGTGATCGGGCCGGTCGGGTTCGCGGACACCATCTCGACCTGGATGCGCTCGACGGAGCGGGCGAAGCCGCCGCCGTAGCCCGTGCCCGCCTCGAGGATCTCGGCCAACGCCGCTCCGTACCAGGCGGGCTCGAGCCAGAGGTTGAGAAATCCCGGGCCTGCGACCTCGGCGCGTGCGACCTGTGGCAACCCGAGGGCGCTCGTGGCCAGCTCCACGGCGAGCTCGCGCGGCTGAGCCCGCCTGACGGGCGCCGTACGCAGGGCGACGTTCGTCGCATAGTCGCCGTGCTCCGCCTTTGAAGGCCGCTCGAGCTCCACCGGCGCGTCGGCGAGCTGGGCCAGGGCGTCCTCGAGCTCTTGGAGCGCCTTAGCCGGCAACGGCCTCCTGAGGACGGAACATCTCCTCGAGCGCGCGCAGCTCCTCCTGGGTCCCGACGGCGATCAGGATGTCGCCTGTCTCGAGAGCGGTGTCGGGGCTGGGCGTAGTGTCGTAGGTCCCGTCGCGCCGCCGCACGGCGATAATCAGCGCCCCGGTATCGCGGCGGACGCGCAGCTCGCGGATGGTCTTTCCACTCTGGCCGCACGCCGCGGTGACCTCGATCTCCTCGAGCTGGAGATCAGGGCCGCCGAGCGAGGTGACCACGTCGAGGAACGCGGCCACCTGCGGCCGCAGGACGAGCTTCGCCAGCTCCTGTCCTGCTGTCGTGTAGGGAAGGATCACCCGGTCGGCGCCGGCCCGACGGAGCTTCGACGCCGCCTCCTCGGTCGAGGCCCGGGAGACGATCAAGATGTCGGGCCGCTCGGTCCGTGCGGTCAGGGTGATGTAAAGGTTGTCGACGTCCGAGTCGCTGGAGATGACGAGGCCGCGCGCATGCGCAAGCCCGGCCGACTCGAGATCATCGTCGTCCGTCCCGCTCCCTTCCACGCAGACCTCCCCATTGCGGCGGGCGGCCTCGACCGCTTCGGGGCTGATGTCGATGACCACGTAGCGTACGCCGGCCTCACGGAACGCGTCCGCGACGCGGCGACCCACGCGGCCGTAGCCGCAGATGATGTAGTGATCCCGAAGCCTTTCGATCGTTCGCCGCCTCCGTCGCTCGGCCCAGGCGCCCGTGACGGCGCCGCGGGCGATCAACTCGAAGAGCACGCCTGCGAGGTACGCGTAGATTGCCATTCCCGCGAGGATCAGCACGATCGTGGCGACCTCGCCGGCGGGCTCGCCCGGCTTGCTGTCGATCCCCGTCAGGGAGATGGTGACCGTGCTGCGATACAGCGCCTCGAGCGCGCTCTCGTCCAGAAGGGCCCAGAACGCGATCCAGCCCGCCGCGAGCGCCGTGAAGAAGGCGGCCACGGCCAGCTTGAAGTGCCGGATCGTGAAGAAGGTCTCCACGGCAGTAGTATCCCGCCGGTGGACGAAGAGGGACAGGAGCGCCAGCTCAACCTGCACCTGGATCCGCAGAATCTCGCGGGCGTCTACGCGAACTTCGCCAACGTCAGCTTCTCCGACTACGAGTTCACGATCACCTTCGCCCGCATCGACCACGAGGTCGAGGAAGGCGAGATCCCGGGCGTCGTCGTCTCTCGCGTGAACATGACTCCCCGCTTCATGAAGGAGTTACTCGACGCCATGCAGGACTCGTGGTCGAAGTGGCAGGCGCGCGAGGCGATCAGAAACCTGCCGGAATCCGAGTCCCCGCCCGAACGCTAGTATTTGAGTCAGAAGTGCGCTTGATTTAGTGGGGTGGTGATGGTAGCGTCTGCTGATGCAGACGATTGCTCGCCGTCCGCGAGGACGGCCAAAGGTGGAGTTGTCGGTGTCGGACGAGCAGCAGGCGGCGCTGGAGCGCTG
>WNGB01002334.1_pt1 | contig 67024 bp, 61 predicted proteins | sample 5400681 | NCBI WGS metagenome assembly WNGB01 (sample SAMN13153367, study PRJNA577476) | soil metagenome | isolation source: 115 cm soil or saprolite under grassland replicate 2 | place: USA:California | collected 2016-06-15 | reverse complement strand
GCTCCAGGGCCAGAAGCAGGCGATCGATCGCCGACACCCCCAGCTCCGGATACGCCGAGTGGGCCGCCTTCCCCTCCGCTTCGAGATCCAGGGAGAGAGCCCCCTTGGACCCCAGGGCGAGCCGGTTCTCGGTCGGCTCGCAGTTGACGAGGAACCGCGACCCGCGGGGAGACCGGTTCGCCACCTTCGCTCCGATGCTGTCCGTCTCCTCACCGACCAACAGGAGAAGCCCGAACCCGCGCTCGCCCGCCGCAAGAAGCTCCGCGAGAGCCGTGATCATCGCGGCGATCCCCCCCTTGGTGTCGCAAGCCCCGCGGCCGTGGATGTGCGTGTCGTCCTCGGACGAGGGGAAGAAGGGAGGAACGGTGTCGAAGTGGGTGGACAGGACCACCACCGGCTCGCCCCATGCCGCGAAGAGGTTGAAGCGGTCCTCCGCGACCGGCATGCGCTCGACGGACCCGCCGGTCCGGCCGGCCAGCTCGGAGAGATAGGAGAAAAGGAAGTCGCCGGCGGCCCGCTCATGGCCGGTGACCGAGTCGATGTCGATCAGGGCGCGGGTGAGCTGGAAGAGGTCCATGGGGGGCTCGGCCGGTGAGCGTATCTCGTTGAGGGCGGTCCTTGAAGGGGGAAGAGCTGGTAGGATGAGCTTGTTGAAAGTTTCGACAAAGGAGGCGAGATGGCCACAGTCAACTTCAGCATACCCGACGAGATCAAGGAGGAGTTCCAGAGGACGTTCGCCCATGAGAACCGGAGCGCAGTGATCGCCGCGTTGATGAAGCAGGCGATCGAGGAGAGGAAACGGAAGCAGGCTCGTTCGGCGGCCATCGATGCTCTCCTCCAACTCCGCCGGGAGCAGGCCCCCGTCTCGGATCAGGAGATCGCGCAGGCGCGGGAAGCTGACCGTCCATGAAGGTGGTGATCGACGCCAGTGTCGTTGTGAAGTGGATCTTTGCGGACTCCCAGGCAGAACCGGATGTCGATCGTGCTCTCGCTCTCCTGGATGCGATTCGAGAGGACCTGGTGTCGCCCGTGCAGCCGCCTCATTGGCTGGCCGAAGTTGCCGCCGTCGTGACACGGCTCCGCCCCGAGGTCGCGGACTTCGCGATCCAGCTCCTGGAGGCGATGGACTTGCCGGTGGAAGGCGATGTCGAGGTTTACCGGAGAGCGAGTCGGATCTCCAGGCAATTGAATCACCACATGTTCGACACTCTCTACCATGCTCTCGCCTTCGAGCATCATGCTGTCTTGATCAGCGCAGACGGTACGTACTTGCGCAAGGCTTCCCATCTTGGCCGAATCGTCTCCTTGTCGGACGGTCTGGGCGCGATTCCTGCGGAACGCCCGTGAAAGGGTCTGCATGTCTCAACAAGTTCTCTTCAAGCTCGAGCTCCCGGCCGATCTGGAACGCTTCCGGCTTCCTCGAGGCGTCGACGACCGCCTCCACGTCCTGCTCGATCGCCAGGACCGAGGTGAGGAGCTGACTCCGGATGAGCGGCGGGAAGCCGAAGGTCTCGTCGACCTGGCGGAGCTCCTGTCACTCCTGAAGCTGCGGGCACAACGCGCCTGATCGGCGTACGGCCAGATCGCGTCCGGAAAAATGGACCGCCTATGAGATCGATGTCACTGTCATCGTGTAAGGGGGTTTTTGAGGCCGCGAACGTGTGGGTTCGAGTAACTGCGGCTCTCGGAGGAACCGCGGCTCTCCAAGGAAGGTACCCCTGGTCCTCTTGAGCTGTTCCTGGTCGTCCAGGCTGGCCCCCTCCAGGTGGGGGGGCTCCCTTGGCCAGGGCTCCGAAGAGTCCCTTGGCATCCAGCTGGAGCGGCCGGTTCCAGGCGGAGATCGGCTTCTTCGCGGAGAATGAGGGATCGAGGGCGGCCGTCGGGCTCTTCTTCTTGGGCACCGGGAATCTCCTGGCTTGTGCCCAGGGATTTTACCGAATGCGGAAGGGTTCGACCGCGCTATCCGAGGCCTCGGATGGCTCATCCGACCTCTCGGATGGCCCATCCGACCCCTCGAACGCGCCATCCGACTTCTCGGATGAGCCATCCGACGCCTCCTCTGCGACATTCGAGACCTCGGACGCGACAGATGAGGACTCTTCTGCGACATGTGAGGACTCTGACGCGACACTCGACTGCTCATCTGCGACATTCGATCCCTCGAATGGAACGTCAGACTTCTCATCTGTCGCAGACGACGCCCCAGATGCGCCATCCGACCTCTCGGATGGGTCATCCGACTCCTCGGATCGACCCTTCGAGGAGTCGGCGGAGCCGGCCTTATCTGAACGGCACTGGGGTCAGGGCAGCAAATCCGCCACCCGGATCGAAGCGTCCGGCGCGGCAAGAGGCGTGACGGTATCGCCCGGCTTGAGGATCGCTCGCGAGCGGTAGTCCCCATCCCGGGGCTCCCTCATGATCTCGAGCTGCTTCGTGTTGACGTACAGGATCCAGTACTCGGGAATCCCCGCCGTGGCGTAGAGCAACCGTTTCTCCTCCCGGTCGAGGCGAGCGGAGGACGCCGAGACCTCGACGACCAGCGCGGCCGTCGTGGGGTGGGCGCTCAGGTAGTCCCGCCAATGGCCGGACACGACGGTGAGGTCGGGGACGGGCTCGGACCAGAGATCCAGGGCGAGCGGCATCTGGTTTCTCAGGTGGAATCCCTTCATGAAAACCTGCCGGAGCTCCTCCTGAGCGGCCTGGATCGTACTGGCGTGCCAGCTGTCCTGGGCCGGCATTTCGTGGACGATTCCGTTGATCAGCTCCAACCGCTTGTCGGGCGGGAAGAACCCTTCCTCGTCGAGGCGGTGGTACTCCTCTCGGGTCATGCGTCGGACGTCGGCAGCCAGGTTCGCCATCGTGCAGCATCCTCGATGCGCGGGTCCGGACATCGATGCACCCGGACCTCTTTCAGCATAACAGATCCGGCCGCTCAGCGTGGCGGCCGGAGATTTATCGCGGACAAGCTGGCGTGGAAGCTCAGGGCAGGAGATCCGCTACCCGGATCGAAGCGCCCGGCGCGGCGAGAGGCGTGACGGTGTCGTTCGGTCCCAAGAGGGTGCTGGAACGATAGTCGCCATCCAGAGGAACCCGAAGAACCTCCAGTTGCATCGCTTTCGTGTAGAGGAGCCAGTACTCGGGAATGCCGGCTTCGGCGTACAGCGACCGCTTGACGCTCCGGTCGTACTGGATCGACGTTTCTGAGACTTCCACGACGAGGACGGCCGTCGTCGGATGGCCGGTCCGATAGTCCCTCCGACGGCCGGCGACGACGGCGAGGTCGGGCTCGGGCTCCGCATGGCTTCCCAGGGCGAGAGGGAGCTGCGTTCGAACGTGGTGTCCCGTGGGGAAGGCGGTGCGGAGCTCTTCCTCGCAGTTCAGGATCGCTGTGGCGTGCAAGCTGTTCTGAGGCATCAATTCGTGGATGACTCCGTTGATCAGCTCCACTCGCTTTCCAGGCGGAAAAGCTCCCGCTTCCACGAGGTGCTCGTACTCCTCCCGGGTCAAGCGTCGAACGTCGAATGCCAGGTTCGCCATCGTGCAGCTCCTCGATGCGCGGGTCCGGACATCGATGCGTCCGGACCCTTTTCAGCGTAACACATCCGCCCGCTCAGAGCGGCAGCCGGAGATTTATCGCCGGGCAACCTTGCGTTCCCTCCCTCCTGGAGAGGACCACCGGCGAGAGAGCACCTTGAAAATCCAAAGCCTGGTGTTAGGATTTCAAGGTGGCGACGTGGCTCATCGAGAGGAAACGGCATCGGGAAGTGCTCCAGGGGCTCCTGGAACGGCACCCCGTTGTCGGAATCCTGGGAGCCCGCCAGGTGGGCAAGACGACGTTGGCGCAGCAGCTGGGTGCCCTCTATGCAGGTCCCGTTCATTTCTTTGACCTCGAAGACTCGACGGATCTGGCCCGGCTGGCCGAGCCGATGCTGGCTCTGCGGGGCCTCCGGGGGCTCATCGTCATCGATGAGGTGCAGCGCCGTCCCGAGCTGTTTCCGGCCCTGCGCGTCCTGGCGGACCGGCTGGAGTGGCCGGCCCGCTTCCTGGTTCTGGGCAGCGCCTCTCCGGAGCTGCTACGGCAGACCTCCGAATCGCTGGCCGGCCGCATCTACTACCACGAGCTCGGGGGCTTCGATCTCGACGAGGTGGGAGTCGCCGCCCGCGAGCAGCTCTGGCTGCGGGGCGGCTTTCCGCGCTCCTTCATCGCTGCGACGGACAGCGACAGTGCCGAATGGCGGCGTGGGTTCGTCCGCACCTTCCTGGAGCGGGATCTCCCGGCGCTTGGAATCGGCGTCCCTCCCGAGACGCTCCGACGCTTCTGGACGATGATCGCTCACTACCACGGGCAGATATGGAACGGAGCGGAGCTCGCCCGCGCCTTCGGGGTCTCCGACATGACGGTCCGCCGCTACCTCGACCTGCTCACCTCGGCGCTGGTGCTGCGGCAGATCCTCCCCTGGTTCGAGAACCTGGGCAAACGACAGGTGAAGTCTCCCAAGGTCTATGTGGCGGACAGCGGCCTGCTGCATACGCTCCTGCAGCTGGAGACCCGGGAGGACGTCGAAGGACATCCGAAGGTCGGCGCCTCGTGGGAAGGATTCGCTCTGCGCGAGGTAATCGAGCGCTTGGGGGCGCGTCCCGAGGAGGTCTTCTTCTGGGGAACCCACGCCGGAGCCGAGCTCGATCTCCTGATCGTCCGGGGCCGGAGGCGCTTCGGCTTCGAGTTCAAGCGCACGGCGGCGCCGAAGATGACGCCCTCGATCCTGACGGCTCTCGGGGACCTCCGCCTCGACAGCGTGGACGTGGTCTATCCGGGCGAGCACACGTTCCCTCTGGCGGAGCGTGTCCGGGCGGTGGCGTTGTCGCGGCTGTACGAGGATCTCGAGCCGTTGGGGTGAGCCCCCTACCGCCGGCCTGCCTGCTCTCCACCACCCGCCCGCCCTTCATCACCCAGACCACCCGCTGGAGCGCGCGGATGTCTTTCGAGGGGTCTCCTTCCATGGCGATCAGGTCGGCTTCGTAGCCGGGGGCGACGGTGCCGATCTGGTCTTGGAGGTTGAGCGACCGGGCGGCGAGGGAGGTGGCGGAGACGATCGCGGCCATCGGGTCCTGGCCCCCCTTCTCGACGCGGTAGATCAGCTCCTCGAAGTTGCGGCCGTGCGAGCCGGCCAGGGCGTCGGTGCCGAAGATGATCTTGAGTCCAGGCGTCTTGAGCGCTTCCTTGAAGACGTTCAGGACCAGCGGGCCGGCGCGCCGCATCTGCGCGAAGCCCTCCTCGTTGTAGTTGCCGATGCCGATGAACTTCTTCATGTTCTCCAGGTAGTTCCGGAAGACCAGGTCGGTGTTGGGATCGAAATAGGTCCCGTGGTCGGCGAGGAACTTCAGGGTGTCGGCGTCCAGGAGCACGCCGTGCTCGACCGAGGTGCAGCCGGCGGCCGAGGCGCGGCGGGCGCTCTCGATGCCGTGGGCGTGGACCACCGCGCGGAGGCCGACCTTCTTCGCCTCGCCGCAGGCCGCGTCCATCTGCTCCTGGCTGTAGGTGGGGCCGCCGCCTTCGCGGATGCTCTTCGAGGCAAAGATCTTGATCACGTCGGCGCCTTCGGCCTTGCGCTTGCGGACGATCTCGCGGAGCTGGTCCGGCGTCAGCTTCACGTCTTCCAGCGGCTCCAGCGAGGTGAGGATTCGCGGGCCCGGGACGATGCCGCGGGCGATCGCGTCGCGCACCTCGCGGTCGAGCGGCGAGCCCAGGCACTGCACGGTGGTGATGCCGCTCTTCAGCGTGACGAGCCCGTTCTCCAGTGCGTAGAGGGCGGTGCGCGCGGGCGGGTCCTTCTCCTCGTCCGCCAGGCGGTCGTTCTCGTCGAAGTGCCAGGTGAGGTGGACGTGGGTGTCGATCCCGCCGGGCATCAGGGTCAGGCCGTGGAGGTCCCAGGTCGGAGTGCCCGTGCCGCCGTGCTCGACGGAGACGATTTTCGAGCCCTGGACGGTGATCGTGGCGTTCTCGATGGCGCCGCCCCGTCCGTCGAGGAGCTTGCCGACGCGGATGGTGACGGGGGTGTCCTTCGGTTGGGACAGTGCGGCTCCGGCGGTGGCGAAGAGCAGGAGGAGACAGAGAGTAAATCGGCGCATGGGGGGCATTATCGCGCAGGCGCGCGGGGATTTTCCCTGGCACAGCCCTTGCGTTTCCTGGACCTCGAGCCGTCCGGGGTGCGCTGCGAGGGAGACGCGGGCGGCCGGTTGAAAGGAGATCGACATGTTCGCGACGAGGAACAACAAGGTCATGGCCACCGGGCTGGCTTCTCTCCTCGCGCTGTCCCTGCTCGCCGGCTGTGCGAGCACTGCGCCGCGGCAGCGCGAGCCGTACGTCACCAAACGCGATCGCACCGTGAAGGGCGCCAGCGTCGGCGCAGTCGCGGGTGCGGCCGGAGCGGTCCTGGCCGGCAAGCGGCAGGCCGACGAGATCCTGGCCGGCGCGGCCATCGGGGCCGTGGTGGGCGGCGGGGTGGGCGCGTATATGGATCACCAGCAGGAGAAGCTGGCGCGCATCCCCGGCACGACGGTCGAGCGGGTGGGCGAGGACACGCTCCTGGTCCACTTCAATTCCGACGTCCTGTTCGATGTGAATTCGGCGACCATCGACAGCGATGGACGGTCCACCCTGGAGGACGTCGCCGGGGTCCTCAACCAGTATCCGAAGACGGCCGTCGTGGTCCAGGGCCACACCGACTCGACCGGCAGCGAGGAGTACAACCAGAACCTGTCGGAGCACCGGGCCACCTCCGTCCGCAGCTATCTGACCGGCCGGGGCGTCGATGCCGACCGCCTGGCGGCCGTGGGCTTCGGGGAAGGCTCCCCGGTGGCGAGCAACGACAGCGAGTCCGGCCGGCGCCAGAACCGCCGGGTCGACATCCTCCTGAAGGCCAACGCAGGTCCGCTGCGCGAGGGGCGTTAGGCCTCTTCTGCCTCCGGATCTGCCGGAACGTCCTCCCACAAGAGGGCAAGGTCCAGCTCGACAGCCTCGAAGGGCTCGGCGCGGACCTTGTCCTCACGTTGGAACACCGAGGAGATGAGCCACTTTCCGTCCTGGAGACGAAGAACCTCGACCGTGCGCGGTGACGGGTCGATCAACCATGTATGTGCGACGCCTGCCCGGGCGTAGGCAGGCAGCTTGGTCACCCGGTCGAAACGGGCCGTCGACGGAGAGAGGATCTCGCAAATCCAGTCCGGCGCCACTCTCGTCGGGCCCTTCAGGAGAGGAATGAACCGCTCCTTCCTCCAGCCCGCCAGGTCTGGAATGAAAAGGTCCTCTCCGAAGTAAATCATTGGCTCCGCCAGGATGATCCAGCCACCGGGCCCACCAATTCCGCGCCGGAAAGGACCGACGAGATCCGCCGTGAGGTGGGTGGCCACGAGCACATGGGGTATGTTCGGCCGCGGCAGGACGATGAGCTCGCCGTCGACGATATGGCCGATGACGTCCTCCGGCAGGTCGTCGAGATCCTGCAGCGTAGCGGGCTTGCGCGGGGCTGCGAGGGTGGGCGCCATGGGCTGAGTGTAACGCAACCGGCCTTGGGTGGTAAAAGTTCCAGCTTGAGGGTATATGGTGGCGTATCATGGCACGATTCCTGAAACTCCGGAAGAACGCCGCGGTTCGCGGTCCCCGGAAAGGAGCACGCCATGGTGAAACACGCCTCCGCTCTCGAATTCATCCCCGCGAAGCCGACGCTCTCCTCCCTCCGGGTGGCCGCCCAGGAGTGCCGGGGCTGCGAGCTGTACAAGACCGGGACGCAGGCCGTCCTGGGGGAGGGTCCGCGGCGCGCCGCGGCGTTCTTCATCGGCGAGCAGCCGGGTGATCAGGAGGACCTGGCGGGAAAGCCGTTCGTCGGGCCGGCCGGGCGGGTGCTCGACGAGGCTCTCGCCGAGGTGGGCATCCCGCGCGCCGAGGTCTACGTCACCAACGCCGTCAAGCACTTCCTGGCTGGAGACCGAGCTCGCCCTGGTCAAGCCGCGGGTCATCGTCTGCCTCGGAGCCACCGCGGCCCAGTCGCTCCTCGGACCGCAGTTCCGCATCACCCGCGACCACGGGCTCTTCTTCGAGACCCTCTGGACCCCCTGGACCACGGCGACGCTGCACCCGTCGGCCATCCTCCGCATGCCCGATGCGGCGAAGCGCCTCGCCGCGCGCCTGCAGCTCCTCGACGACCTGCGCAAGGTGGCCGAGCGGATTCCGCGATAGCATTCCTTCTATGGCGATTCGCGAAGGGGCCTGGGACTGCCCGCACTGCGGGCGCAAGAAGAACCGCGGGCCGGACAAGTTCTGCGGCGGCTGTGGCGCTCCGCGTGGCGAGGACGTGCGGTTCTATCTGCCGGACGACGCCCGGGAGGTGACCGAAGCCGCCGAGCTGGCGCGGGCGCAAGCCGGGCCGGACTGGATCTGCTCCTACTGCGAGGGGGACAACCCGGCGGCCAACGCCTTCTGCTCCGGATGCGGCGCCCCGCGCGACGGCGCCGCGGCCCGCCCGGTCGTCGAGCACCTCGAGGCTCCCGCGCCGCCGCCCCCGCCTCAGCCGGCCGTGTCCAAGCCCGGGGGCGGCCGCCTCAAGAAGGGGTGCGGGATCGGCTGCCTGGGGCTCGTGCTCCTCGTCGGCCTGTTCTGGTTCCTCGGCCGCCCCCGCGAGAAGACGCTGACGGCCGACGGTTTCAGCTGGGAGCGGAGCGTCCAGGTCGAGGCCCTGCGGACGGTCACCGAGGAGGCCTGGGAGGACAGCCTGCCCTCGGGCGCCCGCGTCCTCTCGCGGAGCCGCCAGGTCCACCACACGAACCGGGTGCAGACCGGCACCGAGCGGCGGACCCGCACGGTCACCGAGCGGGTGCAGACCGGCACCGAGCGCGTCAAGACCGGCACCCGCGACCTGGGCAACGGCTATTTCGAGGACGTCTACGAGGACCGCCCGGTCTACGAGGACCGCTCGCACGAGGAGTCGTACGACGAGCCGGTCTACCGGGAGGATCCCGTCTACGCCACGAAGGTCCGCTATGACATCGACAAGTGGCTCCCGGAGCGGAAGGAGAATGCCGCGGGGCAGGACCGGTCGCCGGACTGGCCGGCCCTGCGCCTGGCGGAGAACGAGCGGGAGGGGAACCGGCAGGAGTCCTACACGGTCCGCTTCCGGGACGAGGACGGCAAGGCCTGCCTCTACCGGCCTCCGAACGAGGCGGAGTGGCGGCGCTTCGAGCCGGGGGGCTCCTACCGCGCCGAGGTGAAGCCCGGCGGCGAGGTGGTGCGCATCCTCGGGCCGCCGGAGCGGTGACGGAAGCCGGTCCTTTCACAGCAAGGTTTTTTCCGAATCGATCGCACAGGGCGCGCGCGCAGTGTGCGAGAGAGCGCCTGGATTCGCGGCGAAGCGGGCGCGCAGGCGCTTCCGGTGATCGAGAAAAGTCACGGCTTCCGGAGCCGCCGCCCCCCGCCTGGAGGCGTTTTGCGCCAACGGAGCCTTTTCATGTCCTGTCCGCCATGGCGCCGCCGGTGTCTCTGCTTCGGCTCCCTTTTTTAATCTCCGGAGGATAAGACCGGCCTTCCTTTTATCCACTCCGCTGAAGATAAAAAGGACTTCCCCCTACATTCCCGAGAAGATTTCCGCTAGGATACGCCGCAGGTTGAAATGCCGCTTGGTCCCGGCTCTCCTCCCGGGGCGCGAGGTGCCCGAAAATCATGAGCGATCTGGTCCAGAAATTCTGGGGCTTCTGTCATACCCTGCGCCACGACGGGATCGACTACGGCGACTACATCGAGCAGATCACCTGTCTGCTCTTCCTCAAGATGGCGGATGAGCGGCGGATCGATCTCAGCCACATCCGCGTCGCCATGCCGGAGGGCGGCGAGCGGGTGGTCGACTGCTCGTGGCCCGAGCTGTCGCGCCGTACGGGTCCGGACCTCATCGAGCACTACAAGGCGGTGCTCGGCGCGCTGGGACAGCAGGCGGGTCTCCTGGGTGACATCTTCAAGGAAGCCAGCTCGCGATTCAACAGCCCGAACAACCTGAAGCGGCTCATCGAGATGATCGGCGAGACGGTCTGGACGGCGCTGGACGTGGACGTCAAGGCGGCGGTGTTCGAGGGCCTGCTGGAGAAGGCGGCCGACGAGGGGAAGAAGGGGGCCGGGCAGTACTTCACGCCGCGCCTCCTCATCCAGACCATCATCCATTGCGTGCAGCCGGACCCGCGGGTCAACCCCGAGCTCGCGGTGTGCGATCCGGCTTGTGGAACCGGAGGATTTCTGGTGGGCGCCTATGAATGGCTGCTGAAAGAGTGCAAGGGGGAGATCCCTCCCGAGCTGGCGCCGCACGTGCGGCGTGGCACGTACTTCGGCCAGGAGCTGGTGCGCCGGCCGCGGCGGCTCGCTCTGATGAATCTCTATCTCCATGGCCTCGAGCCCGAGATCATTCTCGGCGACTCGATCTACGAGCCGCCCGGCGACCGGCGCTTCGACGTGGTGCTGACCAATCCGCCGTTCGGCAACAAGGGAGCCAAGCAGGTGCCGCAGCGGCCGGACATCGCGGTCGTCACCTCGAACAAGCAGCTCAACTTCCTGCAACACGTGCTGACCATCCTGAAGCCGGGCGGCCGGGCCGCCGTGGTGGTGCCGGACAACTGCCTGTTCGCCGACCAGGCGGGCGACGTGTTCAAGATTCTCACCGAGGACTGCGACCTGCACACGGTGCTCCGCCTGCCCAACGGCACCTTCACCCCCTACAGCGCCGGGACCAAGACGAACGTGGTCTTCTTCACCAAGGGGCGGCCCACCGAGAACGTCTGGATCTACGATGCGCGCACCAACGTGTCGCGGATCACCAAGAAGGACCGGCCGCTCATGCCCAAGCATTTCAGCGCGTTCAAGGCCTGCTACGGCACCGATCCGGACGGCCAGGCCCGCCGCTCCGCCGGCGATTCGATGGAAGACCGCTGGCGGTCGTTCCCCCTCGACGAGATCCGCGCGCGCGATTTCAAGATCGACAGCCTCAAATGGCTGCGCGACGAGTCGCTCGACGACGACGATCTCTCCGATCCCGAGGATCTGATCGAGGAGGCCACCACGTGGCTGCAGGCGGCGATCAGCAGTCTGGAAAGCATCCGCGACGTCCTCGCTGACGATTCGTCTCCGAAACGGCCGCACATCGTGAGGGGAGGCTGAATTGACGATTTTCGACGAATGGTCGCTGCCGAACCTGGCGCGGGACGGGAGCGTCCTGCCCGAGGGCTGGACCGAGATCTCGCTCGCCGAGGTGGTCGTCCACAAGATCGGCGGCGAGTGGGGCGAGGACGAGGCCGGCGAGGGGCTCGTGCCGGTCCGCGTGGTGCGCGGCACCGAGTTCCGCGACTGGGAACGGAACCGGGCCAAGAGCGCGGCCCTGCGCTTCATCCGGCCCTCGCTCCTCGCCGCGCGCGAGCTGCGGCCGGGCGACGTCGTGATCGAGATCTCGGGCGGCGGTCCCGAGCAGCCGGTCGGCCGCACCCTGCTGATCGACGAGGCGGCGCTCTCCCAGGAGCCGCGGCTGCCATTGATCTGCGCCAACTTCTGCCGCCTCCTGCGCATCCATTCCGCCCTCGATCCCGCCTTCGTCCACCTGGCGCTCCGCGAGCGGTACCTGAGCGGCGAGGTCTGGCTCTTCCAGAACCAGACGACCAACCTGCGCAACCTGCAGCTCGACGAATTTCTCGACGGCACGTTCCTGCGCGTGCCGCCGATCGCCGAGCAGCGGCGCATCGCGGCCGCGGTCGAGGGGCTGCTCGCCGTGGCGGCGGCGGCCCGCGACCAGCTCCACGCGGCGCGGCGCGTGCTGCGCAGGTTTCGCCACACCGTGCTCGCCGCCGGAACCGAAGGGCGGCTGACCGAGGGCTGGCGCCGCGAGCAGGGAGCCGCGGGCTCTCCCGCCGTGGGCCTCGCCGGGGTCTTCGCGGCGCGCCGGGAATCGTTCGCCCATGCGCGCCGGCAGGCCGCCATGGCCGGCTTGCGACCGCCCAAGGCGCCCTTCAACCTCGATCCCGGCGCCTGCCAGGTGCCCGAGCCCCTCTCCCTACCCGACCTCCCGGAAGGATGGGTGCTGGCGCCTCTCCAGGACCTGGTCGAAGCCCTGCAGTACGGCACCTCGAAGCGGGCGGACAAGAACCTGAAGGACGGCGTGCCGGTCCTGCGCATGGGCAACATCCGCGACGGCAGGATCGACGCCCGCCGGGCGAGCCTGAAGATGATCGATCCGGCGGCCGAGGACATCCCCAGGTACACCCTGCGCCGTGGCGACATCCTGTTCAACCGGACGAACAGCCCGGAGCTGGTGGGCAAGGCCGCCGTGTTCGATCTCGACGCCGCGCCGATGATCTTCGCCTCCTATCTCGTGCGGATCACCTGCGACGCGCGGCTCGTCCTGCCGGAGTACCTGTGCGGATGGATCAATTCCCCGTGGGGCCGGCAATGGGCGCGCACGGTGCGCACGCACAGCATCAGCCAGTCCAACATCAACGCCGCGAAGCTGCGTACCCTGCCCGTGCCGCTGCCGCCCCTGGACGAGCAGCGCGAGATCGTCCGGCGGATGAGCGAGGGGCTCACCGTCGCCGACGTGAGCGACGAGGCGGTCGAGCAGGCCTTCGGCCGGACCGAACGCGTGCCGCGGGCGATCCTGGAGCAGGCGATGCGAGGGGATCTGGTGCCGTCCGAGGCGGGGCTGGCGCGTCTCGAAGGACGTGACTACGAGCCTGCGATGATCCTCGTCGACCGCATCCGCGCCGAGCGTCCGGCCGCAGAACGGCGGAAGTCGCGGCGCCGGCCCTCGCGCGGCCTCACCACGGAAGCGGTGCTGGCGGCCATCCGGCGCACCTCCTGGGGCAGCCTGGAGCGCACGCCGGAGGAGTTGGTCGCCGCCGCGGCCGCTCGCCTGAAGGTGGCGGAGCCTGGTGATCCGGAGCATCTGGCCTGCATTCGCCAGCACGTCGAGATCGCCGTCGAGCGCCGCATTCTGGCACGCCGGGGAGACCGCCTGGTGGCGGCCACGCCCAAGATCGGCCGCTACGAGGACGAGTTCCTCCTCGCCGCGCTCGGCCAGGCGTTGCGCGAGGGGGTCAGCTACGACCGCAAGCAGCTCAGCCGGACCGTGGCGTCCTGGCTCGGCTACGACCAGCTCACCGCGCCGATGTCCGACCGTCTCGACGAGATCCGCCAGGAGGCGGTCCGCCGCGGCCTCCTCGCCGTCGAAGGGGACCGCTACCGCTTCATCCACTCGAAGAGCTCGTAGTGCTCCCGGGTCATGCCCAGCCGCGCATAGACGCGCTGGGCGGCCGTGTTGCGCTTGTCCACGTACAGGCGGATCCCCAGGAGGCCGGGAGACGCCTCGACCCGCGCCTGCAGGTGCCCGTAGAGCGCGCGGTAGATGCCGCGCCCGCGCAGCTCCGGGACCACGTAGAGCGACTCGATCCAGAGGACGGTGCCGTTTCTCCAGTCGCTCCACTCGGGCGTGACCAGCAGGCAGCCGGCGATCCGGCCGGCCTGTTCGGCGACGAGGTACTCGCCGCGGCTGCGCTCGGCGAAGACCGCCAGGACGCCGCAGGCCACCGTCTCCGGGTCGAGCTCCAGCCCCTCGGTCTCTTGCGCCATGAGGACCTGGAAGCCGGCGATGACCGGAGCGTCCTCCGGCCGGGCGGAGCGGACGGTGAGGGGTGCGGTCACTCGATCTTCCCCAGCCGCCGCAGCCGCTCCAGGTGAGCGAGGATCTGCCGCTGCGCCAGCGGGTGGGCCTCTTTCGGCACGTCGTCGTAGACGGTGGGGAGCATCTCTTCCGGGGTGCGCAGGCCGCGGCTCCAGGCTTCCACGATCTTCTCTTCCCGCCAGAGGCGGTGGTCGATGTATTCGCGCAGCCTGGACAGGGCGTTCCGGACCGCCGGGCCGTGGGCGGGAAACAAAACCTGCGGCCGCAGGGCGCCGAGCCTGGCGAGGGAGCCGAGGTAGGCCTCCATGTCGCCTTCGGGGGGATCGATGACGATCGTCCCGAGCCCGGCCACCAGGTCTCCCACCACGGCCGAGCGCCAGGTCTCGTCGAGGAAGCAGAGATGCCCGCGGGCGTGGCCGGGCGTGTGCACCACGGAGACCGGGAACGGCGGATCGCCTGCAAGGACGATCTGTTGCCCATCGACCAGCTCGCCGTCGACCGCGAGGCCGCGGCCGGCGAGCCGCTCGGCGGTCTCCGGATGGGCGAGGACCGGCACCCCCAGACTGGCGCGCAGGCGGGCCACCCCCCCGATGTGGTCGGGGTGGTGATGGGTGAGCCAGATCGCCGTCACCTTGCGGCCGAGGCGGCCCCGCGCCACGGCGAGCGCGCGCTCCAGGCGCTCGTTCTCCTCGTCGAGCGGCGAGCCGGGATCGACCAGCACCGCCTCGCCCGTGCCGAGCAGGTAGGCGTTGGTCGTCATCGCGGGCGGCAGCGTGTGGGTCAATAGAGGAAAGAGGAGCACGCCGGGGCGCATCTCGATCCGGCGCAGCGGGCCGAGGTTGGTCTCCGAGGGATCGCGCAGGCGGCCGAGCCCGGCCTCCGGACCCTCCTGCCCGAGGACCTTCAGGATGTGGAGGATGGGCGGCGCGGTCAGCCCGTCGCCGTTCCAGACCCGCTCCAGCGCTTCCCCGGGAGCGATCCATTCCCCTTCGGCGCACTCGCCGGGATCGAACGAGGGCTGGACGCGCTCGCTCTCCGGCCACTCGAGGAGGAAGAAGCGGTTGTCGAAGCGGACCGGCGCAAAAGGCGGCGTGACCCAGCGGCCGGCCCACACCAGGCGCGAGGCGTCGAGCGTCGCTCCGAGGCGGGCGAGCACCTCCGCGAAGCCGGTCTGCTTGGCGAGCAGGGCCTGCCGCTCGTCCGCCAGCCGCCCGGGATCGGGCGGCGGGGTGGCCACCAGGAGCCCGGTCTCCTCGAAGAGCTCGCGCAGAGCGGCGGCGAGCAGGCCGGGGACGAGGTCGGGGCCCGGCTCCTCGGCGCCGTGCAGCGACTCGGGGAAGCCGGCGGCCGGCGGCCCGTCTCCGGCGCCGGCGGGAGCTCCGGTGACCGGCACGGCGGCATCCGAGCGCGACAGGCCGCCGCCCGGGAAGGCGTGCCACCCCCCCATGAAGGGGAGCTCGTCGGCGCGCCGGATCCAGTACACCTCGATCCCGCCGTCCCCCCGCCGCCAGGGGACGACCGAGGCGGAAGGGCGGATGGGCGGCAGGGCCGGCCCCCCCGCAGGCCCGCTCGCGGAGAGGTTGCTCAACACCATCTCGTACAGGCTTTGACCGGTCTTCGCGCTCACGGAGCCGCTTATATCAGAAAGCCCTCACCCCCGGCCCCTCTCCCGCGAGCGGGAGAGGGGTGTAGGTTAGAAGGGACTTTCTGGAAGTCGTAGCACTGGCTAACCCTCTCCCCTCGCCCGCTTGCGGGAGAGGGGCCGGGGGTGAGGGTCCGGGAAGGGCTGGAGGGACGGCCACGTTAGTAGTAATGTCAGGAGACCGTCACCCGCCCGCCACGCGCCCGCGGGTCCTTCTTTCAACGCCGAGACAGGAGCGTGCCAGGATGAAACCACCCGAGATCATCCGCCTGACCCCCGGCAAGCGGGTCCTCTTCCTGACCAAGGATCCCGAGCTGATCCGCCGCCAGCTGCGCGGCGAGCTGGACCTCCGGATGGAAGACCTGGCGGTGGACGATCTCCTCGACGACATCAACACCGACGCCATGACCCCGGCCTGGGTCTGCTTCAGCCACCGGCCGGAGGACATCGCCCGCGACGCCTACGCCGGCCTCATCGTCGACGGCCAGCGCCTGTTCGAGCGCGATGCCCTGAAGAACGGCAACTTCGAGGTCATCGTCTCCGGCCTCCGCAAGGGGGTCGGCAGCTCCCGCGAGACCGCCGTGCAGGCGGAGAAGTGGTCCGGCATCCGCATCGCCGTCGCCGCCTCCTTCGCCCCCATCCACGCCCGCAACAATATCAGCCAGGGCGTGCTGATGGGGGACCACGACCAGCTGAAGCGGCTGCAGGCGGGGGAGGGGATCCCCCTGGAGGAATTCTTCGACGGGTACGACCCGATCACCCGGCTGGTCATCCGCGAGGGCGGCCTGTTCCCCTTCTCCAAGGCGCTCGCCGCCGGCGCGATCGACCTGCCGCGGCCGGACACCGGCCCGCGCCCGATGACCATGGCCGAGAAGATCCTCGCGAGCCACATGATCGGAGGGAGCGGCGACGGTCCCCGGTACGTCAAGCCGGGCGACGCGGTCGTCGTCGAGGTCGACGGCGGCTACACGCACGAGTTCACCACCGCCCAGGTCCACTACTTCCTGGAGCAGGAGTACGGCGCGGACTACCGGGTCAAGAACCCGGACAAGTTCGCGGTCTTCGAGGACCACCTGGTCTACGCCGACGAAGTGGCCAAGATGCGCGTCTTCCTGCCCAAGATCGAGACCCTGCGCCAGCTCCAGCGCGAGTTCCAGGCGCACACGGGCGTGCGCAACTTCTCGGCCCAGGACGGCATCTCGCCCGGCATCTGCCACGAGGTGGCCCGCGAGCAGCTGATCGATCCGGGAGACTTCATCCAGGCGACCGACAGCCACACCTGCATGGGAGGGGTCAACAACGCGCTCGCCTGGGGCGTCGGGTCCACCGAGTACGCCGACCTGGTGCACCAGGGCTTCACCCAGGTCGAGGTCCCGGAGTCGATCCGCTTCGAGCTGACCGGCAAGCTCCAGAGCGGGGTCACGGCCAAGGACCTGATGCTCTTCATCCTCCTGGAGCACGCCCGGCCGGAGCACACCCTGAACCGGGTGATGGAGCTCACCGGCCCCGGCGTCTCCTCCCTCTCGATGGACGAGCGCGCCACCTTGACCAACATGGCGACCGAGTGCTCCGCGCGCACCGCCATCGTCATCGCCGACGACGAGACCTTCCGCTGGCTCGCCGAGTGGCGGCCCGAGCTGACTGCGGCCGACGTCGAGGCTCTGCGCGCCCGCGCCGTGGCGCCCGATCCCGAAGCGGTCTACGACGGCGGCGTGCACTCGATCGACCTCTCGGCCCTGCGGCCGATGGTGGCCCACCCGGGGGACCCCGACCACGGCATCCCTTCCGACCCCACGAACGGCGCCTGGGTCGACGAGATCGGCGAGGTGCCGATCGACATCGCGTATGGCGGCAGCTGCACGGCAGGCAAGATCGACGACCTGATCTTCTACCACCAGGTGGTCAAGGAGGCGGTGGACGCGGGGCTCGAGGTGGCTCCCGGCGTCCGCTTCCTCATCCAGTGCGGCTCGGCGGCGGTGGAGGACTTCGTCCGCCGGAACGGCCTGGCCGACACCTTCGAGCGGGCCGGCGTGACGCTCATCCACCCCGGCTGCGGCGCCTGCATCGGCTGCGGACCCGGCGTCTCCGAGGAAGCCGGCCAGGTGACCGTGAGCGCGATCAACCGCAACTACAAGGGGCGGTCCGGTCCGGGCCGGCTCTGGCTCGCCTCGCCGCTCACCGTGGCGGCTTCGGCTTTCACCGGCAGGATTACTGCCTACCGTCCCGGGATGTTCCAGGAGATGAAGGCGCGGCAGCCGGGCTTTGTTCATATTTCCTGAAACGAACGGGTTAGGAAATATCCCGCCACGCGCCGAAAAGTTGTCACGCGATCGCCTGCTCCTGTACTCTTAACGGGATCGTCGACGCACAGGCGCGGGCAGGACGCAGGTGAGAATTTTCGGCAGCATTCTCGTTAGGCATTGAGGGCCGCTCGCGGATGAAATGGTGAGCGGCTTATGTTGCTTTGGGCCTGGAGGGCTCACTGGAGGAACGATGATTTGGATGACATGGACAACCCGAGCGAGGGCGGCGATCGCAGGCGCCCTCCTCTGCGCTCTGCCGGGAGCGGCGGCGGCGCAGGCTTCCCAGGACCCCTTCGGGGGCGCGATCACCGCGACCGACGTCTCGGGACAGGTGAAGCACCCGGAGGGGCGCCGGGCGGAAGAGGACGAGATCCAGTCCCGCTACCGCAAGATCCTCGCCTCCTGGGCCGATGGCCAGACCGAGAAGGCGGCCGTCGACCTGATGGCGCTGGAGACCTCGGTGGTCACCGACGAGGATCCCGGCACCCGCAAGCGTCTGCTCAAGGCCGAGCAGGCGGTCATCCACGAGGTCGGCGCGGCCAATCTGGAGACGCTGGTGCCGATCGCCATGCTCCACCATGAGGTCTACCGCCGCTATCTCGCCGCAGGGCCGCGCGGCCACGCCGTCGTCCTCGGGCACGCCCGCGGAATGACGCGCGACCTGGCGATCCTCTACCGCGAGCAGTCGGGCAGCGAGGGCGCCGCCCTGGTCTCGAGCCGGATCCTCACCAGCCTCGGCGGGATGCTGCAGCGGGCCGCCCAGCAGCTCCCGGCCGCCGACATGTTCCAGCTCGCCGCCGAGATGGACCCGCGCAACACCGCCGCCCTCCTGGGCCTCGCCACCGTGTTCGAGAAGAACGCTCGCTACGAGCCCGCGGTCGACACCCTGCGCCGCATCCTCCAGGCCGATCCGGACCATGCCGAGGCGAAGCTGCGCCTGGCGGTCAACCTCCGCCGCCTCGACAAGGCCGGGGAGGCCCTGCCGCTGTTCCAGGAGCTCGCCGCCTCGCAGGCCGACGACTGGATCGTCACCCTGGCCGCGCAGGAGCTCGCCGATCTCCATCGCAGGCAGGGGAAGCTCGACGCCGCCCGCACGGTTCTGGAGGCCGCCTTGAAGCGCTTCCCCGACGATCCTCGCCTCTACGTGCAGCTCGCCGCCGTGCTCGACCGGAGCGGCCAGACGCGCAGCGCGCAGGACCTCATGGAGAAAGTTCTGACCGTGCAGAAGCAGACGCCCGAGACCGCCGCCCGCTTCCTCTACAACACGGTCCGTGACGAGACGTTCCAGGCGGCGCGTCGCTTCCTCGACGAGAACGCCCAGTCGCGCCTGTCGGTCCTGGCGCAGGCGCTCGATACGCCGAACAAGGCCTCGGTGGCGGTGGGGGTGGCGGGATGAGGCGGCTGCGGACGATTTCCGGCGTCTCCGGTTTGATGCTGTCCCTCGTCCTCGCCGCGGCGGGAGCGGCCCATGCGGCCGTCGCCGCGCAGATCGTGAGCCCCACCGCGGACCAGCCGATCTTCGGCAGGACCGAGGTCAAGGTCTCGGTCTCGTCCACCGAGCAGGTCACCCGGGTCGAGATCTTCGTCAACGGCAAGCTGGTGGGCGCTGCGACGCAGCCACCCTGGACCGTCACCTTCGAGGCCGGGGATCAGAACATCAAGCGCGAGATCAAGGCCGTGGTGCACGGCGCCTCCGGAGCCACTGCGAGCCACACCGTGGTCACCGTGCCGGTGCAGATCGACGATCAGCTGGACCTGCGGCTGCAGCAGCTGTTCGTGACGGTCACCCGGGGCCAGGCGCGCGCCCTCGACCTCGACCAGGGCGACTTCAGGATCTACGACAACGGCAAGCCGCAGCAGATGATCACCTTCGGCCGCGGCGAGCTGCCGCTGACCGCCGTCCTCCTTCTCGACACCAGCGAGAGCATGCAGGGCGAGCGCATCAAAGAAGCCCGCCGCGGCGCGACCACGTTCCTGAACGGCTTGAAGGACGTGGACGAAGCCTCGGTCGTCATGTTCTCGGACCGCCTCCTGCGCGCGACGCCGTTCGTCTCGGACAAGAAGGAGCTCTTCAGGGCTCTGGGAGAGACCGAGGCCACCGGCGGCACCGCGGTCAACGACTTCCTCTATATGTCCTTGAAGCTCCTCGAGCCGCGGGTCGGCCGCCGCGTGGTGATCCTCCTCTCGGACGGCTCCGACGTGCACAGCGTGGTACCGATGTCCGAGGTGCTCTGGAAGGCGCGCACGGGCCAGGCGATGATCTACTGGATCCAGCTCGACGACAACAAGCACAAGTCCTACGTCTCGTCCTGGCGCAGCGTCGAGGCGAACAACGAGGAGTACAGCACTCTCGTCAAGGCGGTGGAGGAGAGCGGCGGCCGGATCGAGAAGATCGTCAACGCCTCCGCGCTCGAAGGAGCCTTCCAGGCGATCCTCCAGGAGCTGCGCGAGCAGTACGTGCTCGGCTACTACCCGAGCGAGATCAAGAAAGACGGCCGCTGGCACGAAATCAAAGTCGACGTCGCCCGCGGCGGCGTCCGGACGCGGACGCGCGACGGGTACCTCGACTTCTAGAAGAAGGATCTGTCGGGGGCGTGGTTTCGACCACGCCCCTCTCGCTCGCCGCCCAGCTGGAGTAATATCTCCCCATGCGCGTAGCAACTGGTACCGTCGTTTCCGGTAAGGTCGTTCTTGTTGATTCAGCGATCGCCGATGGAACGGATGTCTACGTTCTTACCAGAGACGCTGATGAGCCCCCGAAGCTATCGCCGGAAGAGCTGGCCGAGCTTGAAGCCGGCATCGCCGAGGCCGATCGAGGCGACATGATCTCAGGCGAAGAATTCTTCAAGAAGCTGCGCCGTCACGGATAGCCGTGGCCCTCAAGTTTCTAACCTGTGTGACCCGTGATTGACGGGAGGATTTCGGCATGTCCATTCGACCCGTCAAGCAGATCATCAAGGCCAAGCCGGCCCTCGAAGGCGCGGGTGTGCACCTGCGGCGGGCGTTCGGCTTCGGGGATACCTCGGACTTCGACCCCTTCCTCCTCCTCGACGATTTCCGCAACGACCGGCCGGCCGATTACCTGGCGGGCTTTCCGTGGCATCCGCACCGCGGGATCGAGACCATCACCTATGTCCTCGCGGGGACGGTCGAGCACGGCGACAGCATCGGGAACCAGGGGGTGATCGCCGCGGGAGACGTCCAGTGGATGACCGCGGGGAGCGGGATCATCCACCAGGAGATGCCGAAGGGCGATGCGGACGGCCGGATGCACGGGTTTCAGCTGTGGGCGAACCTCCCGGCGTCGCTCAAGATGACGACGCCCCGCTACCAGGAGGTGACGGCGGGAGACGTCCCGGTGATCACCGACGACGACGCGACCCAGGTCCGCATCGTCTGCGGGAGCTTCTGGGGGAAGACCGGTCCCGTCGACGGGATTGCCGCAGACCCAATCTACCTCGACGTCTCGGTGCCGCCGGGCCAGCGAAAGACCCTGCCGGTCGAGACGACGCGCCACGCCTTCGCCTACGTCTTCGCGGGGTCCGGAAAGTTCTGCAACGCGTCGGAGCCCCTCGCAGTGCCGACCGAAGGGGTCGGCTGGGCGGACACGGCGCCTCCCGTGGAGACGGACAACCGCTCGCTCGTGCTCTTCGACCGCGGCGACGAGGTCACGGTGCAGGCCGGGGAAGAGGGAATCCGGTTCCTCCTGGTCTCCGGCAAGCCGCTCGAGGAGCCCGTCGCCTGGTACGGCCCGATCGTCATGAATACGCAGGAGCAGCTCCAGCAGGCGTTCGAAGAGCTCCAACGGGGGACTTTCCTGAAGCGGTAGGCCGATTAGATTCGATCTCAATATTCGGTGAAGGCCTCGTCGGGATAGCAGTACAGCCAGCGCTCCCCGGGCTCCGCCGAGGCGATCACGGGATGTCCGCTCGACCGCGCGTGCTTGCTGGCGTGCTTGTTCGGCGAGCTATCGCAACACAGCGTCACGCCGCACTCCTGGCACGTCCGCAGGTGGACCCAGCGGGAGCCCATCTTCACGCAGTCCTCGCACTCCCGGCGTTTCGCGTGCTTGACGGTGGTGATGTCACTGATATGCGAGCAGACATTGTCAGCTGTCATGGTCGTCCCTCATTCGTGGATCACCTGATGGACGAAGGCGATGGCGATCGATCCTTCGCCGACGGCCGAGGCCACGCGTTTGATATTGCCGCCCCGCACGTCGCCGACCGCGAACACTCCGGGGAGACTCGTTTCGAGGAGATAGGGAGCGCGGGGGAGCGGCCACTCCGCGGCGGCCAGGTCTTCCCGCGACAGATCCGCTCCGGTCTTGATGAATCCCTTCGCGTCAAGCGCGAGACAGCCGTCGAGCCAGCCGGTGCTGGGCGTGGCGCCCATCATGAGGAAGACGTGGCGGATCTCGTGCGTCTCGGCCTCCTCCGTCCGCCGGTCCTGCCAGCGCACGCGTTCGAGGTGGCCGTTCCCTTCGAGGGCCGTGATCTCGGTGCGGGTCCGCAGGTCGATCGCCGGGCTGTCTTCGATCCGCCGGATCAGATAGCGCGACATGGTGTCTGCGAGCCCGTCCGAGCGGACGAGCATGTGCACGCGCCGGGCCGTCTGGGCGAGAAACACCGCGGCCTGGCCGGCGGAGTTTCCGCCCCCCACCACGACCACCTCTTCACCGGCGCACAGCTGTGCCTCCATGAAGGTCGCGCCGTAGTACACGCCTGCGCCCTCGAATTGCGAGAGGTTCGGCACCGCGAGCTTGCGATAGGCGGCGCCCGTCGCGATGACGACGGTGCGCGCCGGCACGCGCGAGCCGTCGCCGATCTCGATGGAGTACGGTTTGCGGTCGCACGCCAGCCGCCGGGCGCCCTTGGCGATCATCACCTGCGCCCCGAACTTCTGCGCCTGGGTGTAGGCGCGGGCCGCGAGGTCCTGGCCCGAAATGCCGGTCGGAAAGCCGAGATAGTTCTCGATCTTCGAGCTCGCGCCCGCCTGGCCGCCCGGAGCGCTCGACTCCAGCACCAGGACGTCGAGACCTTCCGAGGCGGCGTAGACGGCCGCCGCGAGACCGGAAGGGCCGGCGCCGACGATGACCACGTCGCGGATCTGGCTCGGATCGATCGCCTCGTTGAAGCCGAGGCAGTCGGCGATCTGCTGGTTGGTCGGGTTGCGCAGCACCACCTCGCCGCGGCAGATCAGGACCGGGACGTCCTCGGCGCCGACGTGGAACTGGTCCAGCAGCTCCTGGACGCCGGTCTCCCGATCGAGGTCGACGTACGAGTAGGGATGGCCGTTGCGGGTCAGGAACTCGCGGACGCGCAGCGTTCCCGAGCAGTGGTTCGAGCCGACGACCACGATGTCGCCGAGGCCGTGGGCGATGAGCTCCACCCGGCGCAGGATGAAGGCCCGCATGATGATCTCGCCGAGCTCGCTGTCGGTCTGCACGAGCGCCAGCAGGCTCTCGCGGTCGAGCTCGACGAGCTCGCCGTCCTCGCTGGCCCGCACCCGCATGAGCGCGCGGCGGCCGGAGAGCATGGTGATCTCGCCGGTGAACTGGCCCGGCTCCTCGACGGCGACGAGCGTCTCGGCGGCGCCGGAGGTCTGGACGATTTCGAGCCGGCCCGCCTTCACCACGAAGAACGGCACCACGGGGTCGCCCGCCTCGACGAGCACCTCGCCGGAACGGACCGGGCGCAGGGACCCGTGCGACGCGATCCGCGCAACCTGAGCCGGCGTCAGCGTCGGAAACGTCTGCTCGACGGGCGAGGCGAGGGTCGGCAAGATGGGCTGCGCTGGTGGAGTCATGGGGCTAGCTGTGGTTTGCCAATCCCGCGACGAAGAGGTCATCGTCAAACACTGTCTGGGCTTCCTCGAAGCTGACCCCGTGCCTCGAGGTGTTTGAGGCCGCCTTCTCGGGGTCCAATTCGAAGCGCACACAGAGATTATACCCTCTGCCTCCGCTCCCCTCCCCGGCGCTCCCTACCGCCAATCCCCGTGAGGCAAACGACCGCCCACCTGGCCGGCTCGACAACAGTCAGAGAGCCAGGCTCGTCCCACGTGCGCACCGTCGGTCTCGAGGGTTCAGCCGATCTTTCGGTCTGGGAGCATGCCGGCCAGCGAAGGTGCCCTACATGTATTGTCGCTGCCGGCTGCCGACGCCCCTTCCCGCCTTACGGGACACCTCATCTCGGCGCAACGAACCCGCTGGTTGCGCCAAAGAAGCTCTTCCGGCGCTGCGGGCAAGCGGCAGTTGTAACGACTTGGGTGTGACCTGCAACAATCAACCGCCTCCCGCGCTGCTGCAAACCCCCAGCTCCTTCCTCGTCGGGCCAACCTGCAACAAGGAAGTCGCGACCGTTCAACGGGCGACCCTTTTCCTCCTTCTCCTTCCGGCAGGCCGCGACGAGAGACGAGTAAAATGGTGCAACCTCTCCCTTCTCTGTAACGTTGAGCCCCGATGCTGCGCCAAGAAAGAGGATCTCGGAGGCTCGCCATGGCCTGGTTGTCACAACTCAGCGATACGCCGCGACTGGAGAAGCCTCTTCGCAGAGACCGTCTCGCGCGATCATCACGACGACCTCGCAGGTCGTGACACTCATGGATCATTACGCAACAATAAAGGGTTCTCTTTGTCAAGAAAAAGGCATACTTGTTTATGAAGAGCGTCTTGGTTGCGACGGTCCAGGCGCGGTTTGTGACGAGTATCCGGGAAGAAGAGGGCCCGCACGGATTCCGGGTCAGCGGCGCGCCGCCGTTTCATCGTGATCTCGCGGCGGATCACGGAGACCCGGCCCCGATTCTCCAAGAACGCGGCCCGATTCACGGAGAAACGGCGCTGGTTCTCCATGAACACGGACCGATTCACGGAGAAACGGGCCCGGGTCTCCAAGAACGCGGACCAATTCACTGAGAAACGGCCCTGGTTCTCCAAGAACGCGGACCAATTCACTGAGAAACGGCCCTGGTTCTCCAAGAACGCGGCCCGATTCACGGAGAAACGGCCCGCGTTCGCGGTGATCTCGTCTCCGTTCACGGCGAACCGCGACCAGCTCACCACGATCTCGCGCCGCTGATCGCGAGTTGGGTGAGACCGTCGACCGCCGGCCGAGAGGTGCCGGCCGCGCCCCTGGGAACGCTGGCGTCTCGCTCACCGTCGTCGAGCCGGCCGTCACGATCGTCGAGCTCTCTCTTCCTTCTCTTCCCCAGGCAGGCACCGAGATCCCGGCGGGCAGGGCCGATCCCTCCCAGGGGCGACATCCATCCCCGAAGGGGCGGCAGCCTACAGCCTGGGGCGTGAGCCCCAGGACCAAGGTGTCCACCAACGAGCCCCAGCCCCGAAGGGGCGGCAGCAGGCCGGCGCCGCCTCGGTGGGACCCCCGGAGCACGAGGACGGGCCCCGAGCACGGAGGATGGAGTCCCAGGTTCGAGAGCCGACGAGCCGGCATCCAGGGAAGAAGATTATCCCTCACGAGCGGACCGCCGTCCCCGACGTGCGGAAGACCGTCCCTCTCTCGCCGGAGATCCGCCCCTGCTCTCCGGAGACCATCCCTCGCGTCTGGGTGACCATCCTTCGCTTCCGGGCTGCCGTCCCTCGGGTGTGGAAGTGACCAAGGTGCGCACTGCCGTCTCGTGATAGCGCCCTGACAGCAAAAGCAACCCGCTTCCCGCATTGTAGGGACCGGCGACCTGATGTAGTCTTAGGCTGCGAACGAGACATGGAACGAAGCGTGACAACACCAGGCCTCTTGCTCGAAGAGATCTACGAGACGGCCTATCTCACTGCGGCTGAGATGGCTCGGCGGAAACCAGGCGACCACCATGGAGTTGGGCGGTGGCTCCGGGATCAAGACCGGGCTATCCTCTGCACGATGGAAGTGAAGTCCGGAACATCCAAGACTGCGCCAGCCGCTTCGAGCCGTACCAGCAGAGAGAGAGGTCAGGAATGACCGAGAAGAAGGCGGTTGTCCTCCTAAGTGGTGGGCTCGACTCCACGACGACCCTCGCCATTGCCAGGAGTGAAGGCTTTCGGGTCTACGCGCTCACGTTCCGCTATGGCCAGCGTCACGCAGTTGAGATCGAGGCGGCGCGTAGCATCGCCCAAACCTTCGAGGCAGAGGAGCACGTACTGGTGGACTTCGACCTCCGGCGATTTGCCGGCTCGGCGCTCACAGGCGACCTGGAGGTACCGAAGGATCGCCCCATTGACTCCATGGCCGAGGGTATACCGGTGACCTATGTACCCGCCCGCAACACCATCTTCCTGTCCTTCGCGCTCGCATGGGCGGAAGTCCTCGGCGCGAACACCATCTTCATCGGGGTGAACGCCCTCGACTATAGCGGGTACCCTGATTGCCGGCCAGAGTACCTACGGGCCTACGAGAAGATGGCTCGTCTCGCAACGCGCGTGGGGGTCGAGAGCGGGCAGGAGTTGCGTATCGAGGCGCCGCTCCTGCACCTCTCCAAGGCTGAGATCATCCGGCGCGGCTTGGAGCTCGGTGTTGACTATAGCGTTACTCGGACCTGCTACGATCCCTCACCCGATGGGAGCTCCTGTGGCCACTGCGACGCCTGCCTGCTCCGGCTCAAGGGGTTCGCCGAGAACGGTTTGAGCGATCCTGCACCCTATCGATTCGATGTCGAGGCAGCACAGTGACTTACGTTGTGAAGGAGATCTTCTACACGCTTCAAGGGGAAGGCGCCAACGCGGGCAGGCCGGCAGTCTTCTGCCGCTTCGCCGGCTGCAACCTCTGGACAGGCTTCGAGCGTGATCGCGCCGAGGCGGTATGCCGCTTCTGCGACACTGACTTCATTGGAAGCGACGGCCCTGGCGGTGGTCGGTTTGCCACTGCTGGAGAACTAGCCGCAGCCATCCACCGACAGTGGCCCGAGGGACATCTCCGCGCCGAGCCCTTCGTCGTCTGTACGGGAGGAGAGCCCCTTCTCCAGGTGGATGCCGACCTTGTGCGCGCTCTTCATGCGCTGGGCTTCACGATTGCGGTCGAGACGAACGGCACGAGGCCGGCACCAGAGGGCGTCGATTGGGTCTGCGTGAGCCCTAAGGCTGAAGCTTCCCTAGTGCTTCGGAGTGGCCACGAGCTGAAACTCGTTTTTCCTCAAGACGGTCTTGACCCAGCAGCCCTTGAGGACTTGGACTTTCAGCATTTCTACTTGCAGCCGATGGATGGCCCTGAGCGCGACGCGAGCACAAGAGCTGCGGTCGACTACTGTCTCTCTCACCCTGTTTGGCGTCTTAGTCTTCAGACTCATAAGTATCTCGGGATACCATGAGGAGGGTTTCTGGAGATCTATAAGGAGTTTACGTTTGAGGCAGCGCACATGCTGCCGAATGTGCCGCAGGGGCACAAGTGCGGACGCCTGCACGGCCACTCGTTCCGTGTCGAGGTTCGTCTTCGAGGGAAAGTGGACGAGCACATGGGGTGGTTCCGCGACTTCGGTGATGTGAAAAGCGCTTTCAAGCCCTTGGAGGACCAACTCGACCACCATTATCTAAACGAGATTCCAGGCCTCGAGAATCCGACGAGCGAGAACCTGGCGCGTTGGATCTGGAAGCACCTGAAGCCGGAGTTGCCTGAGCTCTGTCGCGTCATCGTGCGTGAAACCTGTACGGCCGGCTGCATCTACGACGGAGAGGATTGAGCTCATGGAAGACGTCCAGAACCACCCAGATGCCCGCAATATTGCCCTCGACCATGCGGGTGTCAGCGATCTGCGCTACCCGATCGTTGTCTTGGATCGAGATCATCAGGTGCAGCATACGGTGGCGAACATCTCGATGTCGGTTGGCTTGCCTGAAGAGTTCAAAGGTACCCACATGAGCCGCTTCATCGAGGTCCTGAACATGCATCGAGGGGAGATGACCATGAGGACTCTCCCGATGCTCCTACACGACCTGCGCCAGCGGCTCCACGCCAAGACCGCGCGCGTCGAGGTTGTCTTCCCCTATTTCATCGAGCGCGTGGCTCCTGTGAGTGGAGCCAAGGCGCTCATGGACTACGAGTGCAGCTTCATCGGTGAATCCTTGAATGGTGAGGACGACTTCGTTCTCGGTGTGAAGGTACCCGTGACGAGCCTCTGCCCGTGCAGTAAGGCGATCAGTGATTACGGGGCGCACAACCAGCGTGGCCACATCGCTATTCAGACGCGTGGGGCGAGGCAACCAGACGGTGGCACCGCGTTTGTCTGGATTGAGGAGCTCGTTGGCATTGCCGAGCGGGCGGCGTCGGCCCCTGTCTACCCGCTCCTGAAGCGCCCTGACGAGCGCCACGTCACGATGCAAGCCTACGACAATCCGGTCTTTGTCGAAGACATGGTTCGCGAGGCCGCTCTCAGCCTCCAGCGCGACTCGCGTGTCGCATGGTTTCACATCCGGGCGGTGAACCAGGAGAGCATCCATAATCACTCCGCCTTCGCACAGATCGAGTGGAGCAGGAAGAATCTGGCGACCACCGCCGTGTTGACCGACAGCGCTGTCGCTGCCAGTGCCGAGGAGATGGTGGCATAAGTCGATGGACCGGGCACGCTTTCACTCAGGGACGGCCGCGATGCAGACCATACGCATCGTTGCGAGTTGCACACAGGGTAAAAAGCTATCCGTGCCGCCAGACCTTCGGCTTGGAAGTATCTCCAACGGGTCACTCGCTGAGCGCATCGAGATCTGGAAGGGTCTTCTACAACAGAGCAGAACTACCTCTGTCTCGGCGGTCGATTTGTATCGAGGCCACCACTGGGCAGTCGTTCGCGAGCTTCCGACGGTGGCGAAGGCGGGTGGTTTTCAAGCCGACCTTTGGGTTGCCTCAGCCGGCTATGGCTTGCTTGCGGCTGAAGCACAGGTTCGTCCGTACTCCGCGACCTTTTCGGGATCGGAGGGTGACGGTGTGTGGAGGCCGAGCGACGGTGATCGCCGCACGGCTCTTCGGACCTGGTGGAACGAGTTACAGGAGATGCCAGGCTTTGCCACGGGCCCACCCCGCTCGCTCACGGCACTCGCAGCCGCGGCTCCTGACGCAGTCATTCTGGTGATTGCTTCTCCAGCCTACATTGTAGCTATGGCCGATGATCTCGCAGAAGCCCGTGGGCATTTAATCGATCCTCAGTGTCTCATTGTCGTTTCAAGCAGGCACGAGTCACTGCAACCAGAGTGGTTAAAATCGCATCTTGTACCGTCAGAAGCTCCGCTGACTGGAGTGCTTGGTGGATCACGAGGGGCACTCCATGCACGAACGGCACGACGAATACTCCAAGAGGCGGCAAGGGTGCCCCTTCGCGCGGATGTTCTCGTCTCCCATTATGAACGCCTCCTTACCCAGGTGGAGCGCGTTGTCGTTCCGGCTCGGCTGAAGCTTTCCGATGAAGATGTTCGGCGGTTCATCCGTCAAGCCATTGCTGGGGATGGTGGGCTCGCGTGCACGACGGCACTTCGCAGTCTCCGTAGGACCGGCCAAGCTTGTGAGCAGCGGCGCTTCGCCACCCTCTATGCGGAGGTCAGGGGGGAAGCAAATGTCGCCTAGGCCTTCGCGCGTCCTCCGCAGGCCGGCTCTGCTGGTCCAGCAGAACCCAAAGTATCCGCTTTACCTGTTCACCTTGACGAGTGAGGAGCTCGACCAGATCGCGGATATTTCGAGGCTGAATCGAGACGAAACAGGCAAGCTCGTTGGCTATCAGCGAGGAATCGCGGAGAAACACGTCCATAACATCAAAGAGTACCTGAACAGTGGCGACGTGCTCTTCCCAAACTCGATCATCCTTGCTCTCTCTGCTGAAGTGAGCTTCACGAAACATAAGAGTCGCGAGTCGCGCGATAGCTATTCGGTGTCGGGCACGCTAGAAATACCACTCACCGCAAATGGCGGAAAGCCTGCCTGGATTGTCGATGGGCAACAAAGGGCAATGGCCCTGTCTCGATCGTCTCGAAAGCACTTCCCGGTGCCGGTCAACGCCTTCGTCGCCGTCGATCCTGCAGCCCAGCGGGAGCAATTCCTTCGAGTCAATTCGACTCGACCCCTGCCCCGGGGGCTCATTACCGAGCTCCTCCCCGAGCTTGCAACCGTCCTCCCTGCAAATCTGGCGGCGCGCAAAATCCCGGCTGCCTTGTGCGAAATGCTCAACCGCGACCCGGAGTCACCATTTCGCGGGCTCATCCGGCGGGCGTCAACTCCTCCGGGACAGCGGCGCCAGGCCGTGGTTGCCGATACCGGGCTCATCAAGGTGCTGGAGGACAGCCTCAATCTACCCTCGGGCTGTCTTTTTCCGCACCGCAATATTGCAACGGGCGAAACCGACTTCGAGCGCATCCGTAGCATTTTGCTCGTCTATTGGAACGCGGTTCGCGACACCTTCCCAGAAGCGTGGGGATTGCCGCCGTCGAAGAGTCGCCTGATGCACAGCGTGGGCCTGCGGGCGATGGGCCGTCTCATGGATCGTGTCATGGGTGGCCTAGATCCTGACATACCAAGGGCAACGCACCTTGTCCGTCAGCACCTCGGCCGCGTTGCTCCCACTTGCCACTGGACAGCGGGACGCTGGGAGGAGCTTGGTGGATTGAAGTGGAACGAGTTGCAAAATGTACCTTCTCACCTCCGCATGCTTTCGAACGTACTCGTGCGGAGCTATGTCCGGGGAGGCGCAGGCAATACATGAAATTCTTCTTCCCCGACAGCCAGGATTTCGTCGATCCGTCGTTCGATTTCGAGACAGAGGAGCGGTCTGTCTCGCGAACGCGGCACCGCGACGACGAATACGCACACGAGGTTTTTGCCTCGCCGCCCTTCGATGGCATGCTCGTCTCGAAGAGCATGGTGGACGGTTTTGCGGAAACGGGCAGTCGCTACAGCATTGCCCAGCGGCATCGGCTGTTGCGCGTCGGTGCGCCAGATTTTTTTCGCGTTCCCTCGGCCTCTCCTTTTCCGATCATGGGCGACTGCGGGGCTTTCACCTACGTCCGGGAGCCCGAACCCCCCTACAGCGTGGAAGAGGTTCTCCAGTTTTATATCGACTGTCGCTTTGACTTCGGCATCTCTGTAGATCACGTCATCCTCGAGTATGCCGAGGAGTTGGATCACCTCCTCCCTGGCATTGGCGCGACGGAGAAGTTGCGTGCCCGCCAGGAAATCACCCTGGACCGTGCAAGGAAGTTCCTGGACTTACACCGAAAGGAGCGGCCGCCCTTTGAACCCCTCGGGGTCGCGCAAGGGTGGAGCCCAGTTTCCTACGCAGATTCGGTCCGGTGTCTCCAGGCCATGGGATATACCTACATTGCGGTGGGTGGACTCGTCCCCCTCAAGACGAGAGATATTCTCGCCTGCCTCCGGGAGATCGACAGCGTCCGGCGACCGGAGACACGCCTGCATCTCTTGGGCGTCACACGGACGGACCAGGTGGAGAGCTTTGAATCCTATGGAGTCGTGAGCTTCGACAGCACATCGCCGCTCCGGCAGGCATTCAAGGATGACCGCGATAACTACTACACGTTGGACCGAACCTACACGGCTATCCGCATACCACAGGTAGAAGGAAATCCACGTTTGCAGCGAAGCATTCGTGCCGGTCAGGTTGCCCATGATGCCGCTCGCTGGCTCGAGCAAGAGTGTCTTGCAACGTTCAAGGCATTCGATTCCGGAGCTGCGCCCATGGAGCACCTACTGGAAAGGCTCCATCAGTACGAGGAGCTCTACGATCCGGGTGCCGACAGGCGTAAGGTCTACCGTGAAACACTCGAAGCTGCCCCCTGGAAGGACTGTCCGTGCGAGGTTTGCCGGGCTCTGGGCTATCATGTCGTTCTCTTCCGGGGCGCTGAACGGAACCGGCGGCGTGGCTTCCACAATCTTTGGGTATTTTACCGGCGGCTCCATCGTGAACTCGGCCTTGCTGACGAAGTTGCGAGCCGGAGTGCCGTTGCTTTCTGACTAACAGGGGGAGGAAGGAGAGGAGAATGAAGGAATTGAGACTGCCAGCCATCAAAGTGCAGCAGGGAGCGGGGCAGACGCTCTATACGTTTGCAGTCGACGGCAAGCAGGTTGCCTCATTCGCCACCGTCTCCCGCATACGTCGACCGAACGGGATCCTCGAGGGTTACCAGCGTCCGGAGGTTCACTCCCATATAGCCGAGATCAAGCGGTATATCGAGAGCCCTGCCCCCATGGTTCCAAATGCTCTGGTCATCGCATTTGATTCGCGCGTACGTTTTATCCCTGACGCGCCCAGTGACGTGCACCCGTCGTTCACCCAGCCTGGAACGCTGGTTATACCCCTCGATCCTGAGGCATCAGCCGAGGACAAGCCCGGCTTCATTGTCGATGGACAGCAGCGCCTCGCTGCGATTCGTGAGGCCCGCGTCGAGTCCTTTCCGATCTGTGTTACAGCCTTTATCACGGACGACTTACGTCGGCAGACCGAGCAGTTCATCCTCGTGAACTCGACCAAGCCATTGCCGAAGGGCCTCATCTACGAACTCCTTCCTGCAACGGACGCGGCGTTGCCGTCTCTGCTTCAGCGGCGGCGTTTCCCGGCGTACCTTCTGGATCGCATGAACCGAGACGAGGAATCGCCGATGCAGAATCGGATTCAGACCCCAACCAACCCCGAGGGACTCATCAAAGATAACTCAGTCCTCAGGATGCTTGAGAATAGCCTCACCGACGGTGTCCTCTATCGCTTCCGCGGCTCTGAGGAAGCTACGGGCGATACAGAGGGCATGCTTGGTACGCTGAGGGCGTTCTGGGGCGCTGTAGCGGAGACTTTTCACGATGCATGGACACTACCGCCGCGCCGCTCACGACTCGTGCATGGTGCCGGTATTGTGAGCATGGGATTCGTCATGGATGCTATCGCCGAGCGGAACCGTAACTCCGGCGCGCCCTCTGCGGAGCAGTTCGCAGAGGATCTCCGTCCACTTGGTGACATTTGCCGCTGGACCGATGGCTATTGGGATTTCGGCCCGGGCCAGCAGAGGAAGTGGAATGAAATCCAGAACACGTCGAAGGACGTCCAACTTCTCTCGAACTACCTTATGGTCCAGTACAAGGCGCGGGTGTGGAGTCAAAGGTGATCTTTCTCGACTGTGGGAGGTGGACCCGTGAGATTTGAATACCAAGCCCTTGCGTTTCGGCAGCAGGAAAAGTCTCCTATCGAGGTGGCGTTCGTTGCCTACGCTCTCGACATTCTGACATGGGCGGGCGTCCCCCGGAAATCCGACGAACTTCTGGCTGGATACCAGAGATTTCTCGACAGAAATCGAATCAATCAAGATATAGTACCCTACTTCCAGGAGCCGAAGAACTGCAGTCCTACGGCGATAATTGTCGCACTCCGAACAGATTCTGGCCTCGGGCACTGCTTTCTAGAGAACTCGGACGTCAAAGCTGGAGAACCACCTATAACGACGAAACTCGTGATCGAGATTGACGAAGACTCCCTTAAGACTGAGAAGGTGTTCGAAGCCGCTCTCCTTCACGTTAATTTTCGCCTCGACGGGCAGAGCGACCTGACGACGAGAGAGGACATTGAGCAATCTTCTGATGAGGAGAGGGAAGAAGCTGAGGAAATTGAAGAGGATATTGAGGCGGAAACTGAGGAAGGAACTGGGGCGGAGGGAGGAGGGGAGGATGTTGTCAACCTTGGTTCAAAAACGCTTAGGTCACTGAGGGAACTGCTTAACGACAGGGGCAACTGGGCGAAAAGCGAGTTCCGGCTTGCCATTGCAGACTACGTCAAGCCAGCACTGATTATCGATGGCCAGCATCGAGTTCATGGTGCAGCAAAGATCGGCAGGCAGGGTCTGCCGTTTATGCTCTGTGGACTTTATGACCCGACTTGGGAAGAGCAAGTCTTCCAATTTACAGTCGTCAATCTTAGGCCCCGTCGCATTCCGCCATCTATCATTACCTCTATCGCCGCCCTGAGCCTTACTCGTACTGAGTTGGACCGCGTCGAGGCTCGCTTGACCCAGGCAGGAGTTAAGATGGCTGAAGTGACGATGATGAGTCTTGTCGCTTATGACGATCAGAGCCCTTTCGCTTCAATGATAGAGATGCAGACGCGCGAGCCGGAGGGTCGCAGCGACAGGTTGGGTTATGGCTCCATGAAGCGAATCGCGAAGGTCTGGTTCAGGGGAAGCAGAAAGTCCCTCACTCTAATTGCAAAGGCTCTTTTCGCGACCAACAACGTTGCAACTGTCCGAAAAGAATGGCTCGCTACTAAAGCTTGGTTCGAGTTCTTCTGCCTTTTCTGGGCCCAAGTTCGCGAGCGCTACCCGGAAGATCTCTGGGAAAAATCTCCCACCAATCGCCTTTTAAACGGAGCGCATCTTTGGGCCTTGCAGGAGGCGATCCTTACTAGTGCAGACGGTCAAGTACCTTCACACTGGAAAATTAAAGGCGATGAGGCTGCTTATGAGGAACGACTGAACCAACTCAAGGGTCGGTTTCTTGAAATTCTTAGCGAGTCGCTTAAGTACTTTCCGCCAGAGTTGTGGACAAAGTCTTGGACAAAGACTGGCCAAGACACAAATGAGGGTCGAAGAGAGTTGGCCGACGTCTTCAAGAGCATCATCGAGGAAGGCCAGAAGAGCGGCCGCTTGAAGGTGTGGGTGAACTACGAATGGTTCAAGAGTCCGGGGAAGTGAGGCCCGAGTCATGGGCTCACAGTTAGAAGACCTGCTTGAAGACATCCTCTGCGGAGGAGGTCATTACCTGGGGGGCATCCATAATAAGTCTGCTTCGCTATCGGATCTGCTATCTGCGGTTGTTCAGTGGTCTATGGCTGTGAAGAAGGACTTGAACGAAGTAGTGGCTGGCATCGAGCCGTGTATCCGTCAAAGTGTTTTTATGAGTTTACTTCCTGCGGGCGCCCTTGATCCATCATTCCAAGGAAGCATCGATATGGCCGTAGATGAACATCTGGGTGCACTTGGGATTAAGGTATCGGATGAAGGGAGGCAGGTCCTGCGGGATACCTGCATTAACGCCCGGCGGCTATATGGCCTCACTGCGGGACAAGCGCGAAACCAGGCCCACTCAATTGCGCAACTGCGCGGAGACCGGCAGCTATACCAATCTATTTTCTCGCGGCAACAGGGCCGTTGCATTTGGTGTGGCGTACCACTGGATTCGCCCGCTGTGGTTCTGACTCTGGATCACGTGACGCCGAAGCACTTGGGCGATGACCACGTGGACGGCCGAAATTGGGCGATATGTTGTTGCTCATGTAACAATGGTAAGGGTGACTCCCTTGCATGGTCTGCACGCCCGGAGGCGCATGATTTCATTGGAAGAAATGAGATCTCGGCTATAAGCGTTATTGGCTTGAAACATCGTTGGAGCGTCCTGATGCGTGAGCGCCGCTGTGAATATTGCAAGGCCGCTGCGACAGAGGCTGAACTGTGGGTGTATCGTAGAATCAAGACCGGCCTTCCGGTACCTGTAAACTGTGGCGTGACTTGTGAAGGATGTGCTGTTAATAGGAAGCCGGAAATTCTCGCTCCGATTTGGGTTCCCCAAGAGGAGGGCCGAGGAACCCTGACAGTCTGACCTAAGCGCCGCCATATTTTGCACGGCGCGGGGCCATTCGAGGTACGCTGGTAGAGTTGAAGGAGGTGGTCATGAGCAATGCGGAATTCTCTGGCGCGCCAGGGCAGGCGATCTCGCCCCAGGAAACAGGTACTTCACTCGCTTGGTTGGCGGACGCGCCGCTCTTCATTGACAAGGACCAAGTCGCCGGTTTTTACGATGCGGTGGTGCGACCCGAGGGCCAGCGGGGGAAGACGGTCATTTCTCTGGAGCGTTACGAAGGACATGCGACGAAGCTCGAAGGGGCGATCGAGGGGGAGGTCTCGGTCTCTAAGCTTATTACGACTCTCCTTCCCTTTCTCGATGTCAAGGCCAAACTGAGCGGCAAGGCAGGGCGCGAATGGACCGACTCTGAAAAGCGGGGCGAGACCATTGAGTTCTACTCCATTGACACACCTCAGCGGCAGTTGGTCCAAATCACTCTTCACTACTTGGCCAACCTGCCAAGGCGCATGAAAATTGTGGCCGATCCGACTCGATCTGGTTGGTGCGACCCAGGGTTCATCAGCGGACTGCCTCGAGCGCTAGTCTTTGTGGACTTCCCGGACCGCACCAAGTTTATTCCCATGGCGGCGGAGGTCAGTAACGGTCAGGTTGTCACTATCTTCGATCTATTGAAGGCTGATGGAGAGAACCCGCCGGCCTACCCGGAGCGCCACAGTTTCGCCACCAATCAAGAGCACGGCGTGGCCTGGGGCGAGTACTGGGCTTGGTTTGAGAGGAACTTTAATTCCAGGATTGCTACAGAGACTTTGGAAAAGGTCATCGCTAGCGGTGGTCGGATTCAGTGGATCGACTACCGCGTTCCGCTGCCAGAACAGCGGCCGCTCCACCTTCACATCTGCGGCCGTGGCCAGTTTGATACCGGAACCTTTGCTTACAACCTCATCAAGCGCGGCTTCAACCACGGCCTGAGGATTGTCGGGACTCTCAAGTCAGAGCCTGATCTGAACGTCCTCGCGATCTTCGAAAAGTGAATTTCAGTAATACCGCGTTGTTTCGAGCGGCATTCTGAGTTGGGTGCGCTGAGCGCAGGCGCCTAAGAAGGGGCACTCGCGGGCCGATTGGGGATTCCGGCAGACTGGATCATGCGTTCCGCACTTGAGGCGGTTCCACCACCACTTATTATCAAGAATCTCGCCGCTCAAACCCGTTTTCGCCGAAATCTCGATAAAGACATTGAGCGCAGTGCGCCGGAGCTCATAGCCTTCATGCTGAGTGAGTAGCAGTTGCTGCTCGAGTTTTTGGGCTATTGATCTGTGGGGAACAAGCACTCCTTGGCGGAGTAGTTGCTTCAGGAGGTGGTAGTCGATCCCTGGCAAGGGATCTGCGTCGAACTCGGTAATGCCGCTGCCCAAGTGGAGAATGGTGTTCACCATCGTAAGCTTGAAGAGCGGATCATCGAAAGCCCGGAAGTCCCTAGAGAGCCGCACGAACTCGATCAACGAACCCTGCGTCGCCTCGACGAGGTTGTAGAACTTCCCACCCCAGTCGCACTCGAGCCTATGCCCTAGGTCCCGCAGGTTCGCGAGGCGATCCTCGAGTGCCACGGCCAGCGGGTTGGCTCCTGTGTCATCGGCAAACACCTCATCGAATTGCTCTTCGGAGAGATTCGCGAGGAAAGTGGCTTGGAATATTGGGAGGCGGCGATCATCGAGAGCGCGCCTTAGGCAACGCCACATGTACATTGCGCCGGTCAGCCGCTGACCATCGATGATTCCCCCAGCGGGGACGACTTCCCCATCCGCATGTCGCCAGAAACGGAAGTTGATGGCGTTGCCGACAGCGAAGTACTGCGAACGCTCTGCTGGCGGCCTCTCCGGGTTCCAGAACTTCGGATCGTCCCATCGATAGCGTTCGTAACCACGGAAATGATCGCTTCCGCAGATGTGATCGACAATTGCCTTTAGGGCATCCGTGTCGATTTCGACTAGGGGGCCGGATGAGCGGTCGATCCCCAACTCGTGAGCCAATTCCGGAGTCGCGAAGTGTACTTTGGGCGGAGTAGGAAGCGAGATCGTCACGCCTAAGTCTACACCCATTAGGCGGAAGAGCCCCAACCTTGTACTCCTCACCGCAGAGTACCGTATCCGGGTGCCACTCCAGAACCCGCTGGTCCGGCCGAACCACCGGATCGCCCGGCATCCAGATCCTCTGGCCGTGGAAGGGCATGTACGGCTCGCCATTGTTCGCGGGGTGGGGCGGCGCGGGCGGAGGGGGCGGCAGCGCAGGTCTCGCGATCTGTGGTCTCGGAGAAAACGTGGAATCTGCTGTCGCCCCGTTGGGGCTTGGAAAATCACGACGATCCGCAAACCCGGGGCTCACGCCCCGGGCTATATGCTGGCGCCCCCTTCGGGGCTCAAATTTTGCGCCTATAGGAGCCGGGGAGAGGGCTGCCGGCAGGGGTTGCTCCCGCAGCCCTTCAGGCCGCCCCGATCGTGGCGCTCGCCGGAACCCAGGGAGTCGGCCTACGGCCTCATCCCTGGGCTGGTTCTACCGGCCTTCAGGCCGGTGGGATTTGGGCCGGGCGGGCCGCCGCCCTCAAGATTCGGAGCCGCGTGGGTTCAATGGTCCAGCAGACTTCCGTCCGCCCGCCAACCGTTCGCCTCGGCCTCCTCCTCGAGGGAAGATCGGATGATTACCGCCGAGGATCGGGCGATTATCGGATGATTCCGGGCGCCCGGGAGAGCCGCGGAAATCGGGCGATTCCGTCCAGGCATCGGGCGATTATCGGGCGATTCCTTCATGCTCCCCTTCAACACGTACGCAGCAGAGCGCCCGGAGCCCCTGGGGAAGAGAAGACCTAGCTCGACGAGGGCGGCGAGGTCCCGGTAGGCCGTATCCCTCGACACCTCAAGAGTTTCTACGCACCACCGGGTCGTCACCGACCTGGGCGGGCGGGGTAGAGTCGACGGCGGGCGCGGTGGCTGTATGTCGAGGGAGTCGCTGTTTCCGGCGGCTTTCGCCTTGACGCCGGTGCCTCAGTCTCGGCCATGGCTCCGTTTCCCGCCGCCGCTCATCGAACTGGGCGTGCAGATTTCCCGCACCCAACTCTCGGACGGGATTCACGACAGGGCATGCACAGGCCATCGCGGACTATCCGACTCCTCGCGAGAGAGCCTTGCGCCTCCTGCATGGCCTTGCCATCGAGCTTCTTCCAGCAGACCCTCGACAATCGGGTGCTAGCCTTACGCTGACCATTTCAGATCACCCCGGTTGGTGGCCGCGACCCACCACCTCTGTGGATCTCACACGTTGCCTCGAAGACCTTGTCTGCGCATGCTGACCCCACTACCCCGGCTGGAGAGGACAGGTTCTTCGGTCGGTTGCTCCCCCATCCTCCAACGGCCTTCCCCTTCTGGCAGGAGAGTCGGCTCCAGCGAGAAACTATCGAGGCCTGCTCAGGGTTCACGTGCTTTTCGGCCTGCGCATTCGCACCTCGGTTGCACCGAGGACTTCCCCGGAGGCTTCAGCCGGACGATTACTCGTGCTCGGCTGCTCCAGTGGCTACCGGGCGAAGCGACAATTCCCCGGGCGGGACTCCACCCTGGCCTTCGAGACCCAGGAGGTCTCTCCGTAATCTGAGACTCAGCTCACGTCAGTCCTCCTTTCGTGTCGCACTGCCAGGTATTTATCCCAAACTCCTGGCGCGGGCTCGCTCCCGCGGCCCTTCAGGCCGCACGATCGCGGCGCCCGTTGAATCCCAGGGTATCGGCCTGCGGCCTCAACCCTGGGCTGGGTTCTGCCGGCCCTTCAGGCCGGGAGAGGGCAGGCGCTTACGGGTCCGAGGGTGAACGTTGGTCTCCGGCGGTACGTAGTAGATTCGTGGAAGAGATGAATACGGAGGTCCCATGCGCACGCAGATCTTTCTCGCGGCAACCATTGCGGCCCTGGCGGTTCTGGCGAGCTGGAACCCGCCGGTCGTCGCCGACGGCCCGCAAGCCGTCACCGTCACGAATTTTCCCGAGGTTCAGCAGGTCAGCGGACGCGTCGTCGTCAGCGAGCCGATTCCGCAGACGCGGTTGGAAACGAGGAAGGCGCTGGTATCGCCTGCCGAGCGTTCGGAGACCAGCCAACTGACCGATGCCGGGACGATCGACACCGCAGGCTTCACGCACGTGACGCTGAGCCTCACCGGACTCCTGCAGGGCAGCCCCCAGGGGGGAACCGTGGGCGTCCTGCTCGTGCCCGACGTCCCGGAGGTCACGACGGCATTGCGGACGTATGGAGTCCTGCAGCTCGAGCTCGGCGTGGAAGCGTCTGTCAGCACGTCGAAGGCGGGCCTGTTCAGCTCCCAACCGACGACGTTCCGGCTTGCCTTCCCGCGCTACCGGGTCCTGCTCTACAACGCCGCGCAGAAAGCCGCCGAGGCGACGGTATACGCCTATCTCAGCACTTCGTAGCGGCGAGGGAGGCGTCGCGTGGATTTTTCATCCGCCCCGCCGCGTTGTAGACCTGCGGGACAGACTTCCGCTATACTTCCGCCACCGGGAGGCTGTCCTGCCTCGCGGCGGTCTCGTCTTCCCAGGAAACTTTTCGCGCTTGGTTGCGCTTGATCGGGGGCTTGCGCTCTCTGGTAGGATACCCGGTCCCATGGATTCCATCATCATCCGCGGTGCGCGTGAGCACAACCTCAAGAACGTCAACATCGAGATCCCGCGGAACCGGCTGGTGGTCATCACCGGCGTCTCTGGCTCCGGCAAGTCGTCCCTCGCCTTCGACACCCTCTTCGCCGAGGGGCAGCGGCGCTACGTCGAGTCCCTCTCCTCCTACGCCCGGCAGTTCCTGCAGCAGATGGAGAAGCCGGACGTCGACTCGATCGAGGGGCTGTCGCCCGCCATCTCGATCGAGCAGAAGTCGGTGTCCCGCAACCCGCGCTCGACCGTGGGCACGGTCACCGAGATCCACGACTACATGCGGCTCCTCTTCGCCTCGATCGGCGTCCCGCACTGCCCCAACTGCGGCCAGACCATCCGGCCGCAGACCGTGCAGCAGATGGTCGACCGGGTGATGGAGTTGCCGGAGGGGACCCGCCTGGTCCTCTATGCCCCCTACGTGCGCGGCAAGAAGGGCGAGTACAAGAAGCAGCTCGCCCAGATGGCCCGCGAAGGGTTCATGCGGGCGCGCATCGACGGCCAGATGTTCGACCTTTCCGGCGAGCCGCCGAACCTCGACAAGCAGAAGAAGCACTCGATCGACATCGTCATCGACCGCATCGTGGTCAAGCCCGGGGTGGAGAAGCGCCTCTCGAGCTCGATCGAGACCGCCATCAAGGTGAGTGAAGGCCTGGTGGTGCTCGCTCCCCAGTTTGAAGGAGGACAACCTGCGGCCGAGGAGACCGTCTCCCAGAGCTACTCGTGCGTCGAGTGCGGCACCAGCCTCACCGAGATCACGCCGCGCCTCTTCTCGTTCAACAGCCCCTACGGCGCCTGCCCGACCTGCTCGGGGCTCGGCACCCTCATGGGCGTCGATCCGGACAAGGTCGTTCCCGACCCCGACCGGTCGATCCTCGCCGGCGCGCTGGCGCCCTATCCCGAGGGGTCCAAGTCGTGGCGGATCAAGATGGTCGACACCCTGGCCACGGCCATGGGCTTCTCCCTCGCCACCCCGTGGAAGAAGCTGCCGGCCGAGGCCAAGCGGGTCCTCCTCCACGGGACCGACGAGGAGATCAAGTTCAACTTGACCGGCAAGAAGTCGAGCTACTCCTGGACCGGCAGCTTCGAGGGGGTCATCCCCATGCTGGAGCGCCGCTACAAGGAGACCGAGTCGCCGGCCATCCGGGTCGAGATCGAGAAGTACATGTCGGTCCACCCCTGCCCGAGCTGCAACGGCCGGCGGCTGCGTCCCGAGGCGCTGGCGGTCAAGATCAAGAAGGCGTCGATCGACGAGCTGTCGTCCAACGCGGTGTCGGACCTGCGGGCCTGGATGGACGGCCTGGAGCTCGACCGCCGCGAGCGGGCGATCGCCGAGAAGGTGGTCCAGGAGATCCGCGACCGCCTGCGCTTCTTGGACGACGTCGGAGTCGGCTACCTGACCCTCGACCGCTCCTCCGCCACCCTCTCCGGCGGCGAGAGCCAGCGCATCCGCCTGGCGACCCAGATCGGCAGCAAGCTGATGGGAGTCCTCTACGTGCTCGACGAGCCCTCGATCGGCCTGCATCAGAAAGACAACGCGCGCCTCCTCACCACCCTCCAGGGCATGCGCGACCTCGGCAACTCGGTCCTGGTCGTCGAGCACGACGAGGAGACGATCCGCGCCGCCGACTGGGTGATCGACCTGGGTCCCGGCGCGGGAGTGCATGGAGGCGAGGTGGTGGCCGAGGGGACGATCGCACAGATCCTCCGTGCGCCGCAGTCGCTCACCGGCAAGTACCTGAGCGGAACACTGGAAGTGGAGGTGCCCGGCCGGCGGCGCGAGGGGAGGGGGAAGCCGCTCCTCATCCGCGGCGCGCGCGAGAACAACCTGAAGGACCTCGACGTCGAGTTCCCCATCGGCGCCTTCACCGTGGTCACCGGCGTCTCCGGCTCAGGGAAAAGCACGCTGGTCAACGAGATCCTCTACAAGGCTCTGGCGCGGCACTTCTACCGCGCCTCGGACAGGCCGGGCGAGCACGCCGGCATCCTGGGTCTCGACCAGCTCGACAAGGTGATCGCGATCGATCAGAGCCCGATCGGCCGCACGCCGCGCTCGAACCCGGCGACCTACACGAACGTGTTCAACCCGATCCGCAACCTGATGGCGATGACGCCGGAGGCGCGGATGAGGGGATACGGCCCGGGCCGGTTCAGCTTCAACGTGCCAGGAGGCCGCTGCGAGGCCTGCAAGGGGGACGGGCAGATCAAGATCGAGATGCACTTCCTGCCCGACATCTACGTCACCTGCGAGGTCTGCGGCGGCAAGCGCTACGACCGCGAGACCCTGACGGTGCGCTACAAAGGGCTGAACATCGCGGAGATCCTGGACCTGCCGGTCGACCAGGCCGCCGAGCTGTTCCGCAACCTGCCGTCGATCGAGCGCATCCTGGAGACCCTCTGCGAGGTGGGCTTGGGCTACATCCGCCTGGGGCAGCCGGCCACGACCCTCTCGGGAGGCGAGGCGCAACGGGTGAAGCTCTCCCGCGAGCTCTGCAAGCGCTCCACCGGCCGCACCCTCTACCTGCTCGACGAGCCGACCACCGGTCTGCACTTCGACGACGTCGGCAAGCTCCTGAAGCTCCTGCACCGCCTGGTCGAGCTCGGCAATACCGTGGTGGTCATCGAGCACAACCTGGACGTCATCAAGACCGCCGACTGGGTGATCGACCTCGGTCCCGAGGGAGGAGCCGGGGGAGGCCAGCTCATCGCCGTGGGAACCCCCGAGCAGGTGGCGGCCGTGCCCGAGAGCTACACCGGCCAATATCTGAAGCAGGTCCTGCCAGCGCCGCCCCGGGGTCTCAAGAAGACCCTGCCGGCGCCGGTGGCCCGCAAGAAGCGGGCGGCGGGCGGGCGGCGGTAGGCCCTCCAGGAGCCACACACGCCGTCGAGCACCCCGGATTGAAATCCGGGGCTAAAAATGGCTGTCCCTGCGGGACAGAGGGGCGTGTACGTTCTGGAGCAGACCGCCTCGAGGGATGGGAAGAAGAGTGCGTATCGAGGCCAGGCCCTGTTGATCGCCACCGGGTGTGGTGGCTGACGCCGCCCCGTCCGTTGCCGGGGCTCTCTCCATCGCGCTATTCTAAGGCCGAACAGGCGCTGGACGAGATGACGCGGGTGCCTTTCCGTCATCTTCCCTTTGCCGCCGCGACGCGCTATCTTCCGCAGAGGAACGATCCGAAGGGGGATTCCCATGAGTCAGCCAGCCGCACAGGCTCTCGACGACCTCTCCTTCGATCTCGTCTACAGCGACGGGGAGCCGTTGGACAGCAACTGGGAACGCATCCAGATGAACCTGCTCATCGACGTGATCCGCCAGGCGATGGCGGAGCGCGGGCGGACGGACTTCTTCACCAGTGGGAACATGTTCGTCTACCACTCGGTCGAGCAGGCGCGGGACGTCGCCCGGGGACGGCCCTACCTCCGGGGTCCGGACGTCTTCTTCGTCAGCGGTGTCGAGGACCACGACCGCAAGGCCTGGGTCTCCTGGCAGGAGGGGGGGCGGCTCCCGGATGTCATCGTCGAGCTCCTCTCGCCGTCGACCGCCAGGATCGACCGCACGACCAAAAAAGACGTCTACGCCCGGATCTTCCGGACTCCGGAATACTTCCTCTATGAGCCCAGGACCCAGGAGCTCGATGGGCTCCGCCTCGCCGGCGACGTCTACGTCCCCCTCCTTCCCGATGCCGAGGGGCGGATCTGGAGCGAAAAGCTCGGCCTGAAGCTGGGGGTGTGGCACGGGCTCCGGACCGGGGTGGAGACCACCTGGGTCCGGCTTTTCGATACAGCCGGGCGCCTGATCCCAACCCCCGAAGAGGCCGAGCGCCAGCGGGCAGACGCCGAGCGCCAGCGGGCTGATGCCGAGCGCCAGCGGGCCGATGCCGCCGAAGCCGAGTTGGCGCGCCTGCGGGCGCAGCTCGAAGGCGGGCCGACCCGATGAGCGTTGCCGCCAAGCCCCCCAAGTCCTATTTGAGCGTCGAGGAGTACCTGGCGCTCGACAGGAGCTCCGATTTCAGGAGCGAGTACATCGACGGGGAGATGGTGGCGATGGCGGGAGGGAGCTGGGAGCACAGCCTGATCATCGGCAATGCCTTGGCCGAGCTCAAGCAGCAGCTCCGTGGCGGACCGTGCAAGGCTCACGCGAGCGAGCTGCGTGTCCAGGCACTCGACGGGCTCCGGACCTATCCCGACGTCTTGGTGGTCTGCGGCGAGCCGGCGTTCGCGGATGAGCATCGCGATACGGTGACCAACCCGAAGCTGATCATCGAGGTCCTCTCGCCCACGACCGAGTCCTACGATCGCGGCAGGAAGTTCGAGAGCTACCGGACGATTCCCTCCCTGGAGGAGTACGTGCTCGTCTCGCAGGAGCGGCCCCGCGTGGAGAGGTTCCTGCGCCAGCCGGAGGGCTCCTGGCTGTTCGTCGAGGTGGCGGGCCTGCAGGAAGCGATCTCGCTCCCCTCGGTCGGCTGCCGGCTGAGCCTGGAAGCCATCTACGAGGGCGTCGAGCTCCCCTGACCCTGCGCCCCCTGTTCTCCTCACCCCTCGATAGGGCAGCGCATTTGTCGCGAAGTTCCCGGTCAGCGGGGTGCCTCCCGGAACTTTGCGGCGCATCCCGAAAGATCGCGACAGCTCTCCGGAGATCGCGTCACCTCTCCGCGGATCGCGATGCCTCCACGAGCCTTGCGGCGCCTCCAGGAGCTTCGCGGCGCCTCCCGGCAGGATTCACCGCCCTCCGGCGCACGGCCGATCCTGGCGCCGGAGGGCATACCGATTGCACCTGATCTCACCTGAATGAGGAAGTTATCGAGGAGGTGAGATCATGCCCGAAAAAAAGACACTCCAGCGCGCGGCCGAGGACAAGCGGGAGGGGAAGGCCCCGAGCACCCAGGCCGGCGAGTTCGTCCGCGAGGAGATGGACCATATCCGCGAAGGCAAGCATGGCGCGCGTTCGACGAAGCAGGCGATCGCGATCGGCCTGTCCAAGGCGCGCCGCGCCGGCGTGAAGCTCGCGCCGCCCGAGAAGGGAACGGCATCCAAGGAGACCCGCCGCCAAGCCAAGCACGACCTCGACGCGGGCGCGCACGGCAAGAAGAGCGTCTCGCGCACCCGGTCCCAGGCGACGACCGAGGCGCTGAAGCACGAGGGTCACTCGGCGGCTTCGCCGAAGGCGCTGTCGCAGCATGCGCACTCGGCTGCCAAGAAGCGGACCGCGGCGGAACGCTCCGCCTCGGCGCGCAAAGCGGCCCGCACCCGCGCCGAGCACCAGTCGCACACCTGACGCCCGGCCCTGCGTAGTACGATCGCGGCAGGAGGTCACGATGTCACAGGATGATCCGACCACCCGCCGCGCGTTTCTGTGCTTGACCGGCGTCACCGGCACCGGGCTGTTGATGGCGTCCTTCTCCGATTCCTTGCTCGCGGCCGAGCCGGAGAAGAAAAAGGAGAAGGGAAAGGGTGAGGAGGAAGAGGTCTCGCCGGCCGAAGACCTGATGCGCGAGCACGGCGTGCTGAAGCGCGCCCTGCTGGTCTACGGCGAGGCGATCCGCCGGATCGATGCCGGCGAGGACCTCCCGCCCGACCCGGTCCGCGACACCGCCCAGCTGATCCGCAGCTTCGTCGAGAACTACCACGAGAAGCTGGAGGAGGCCTTCCTCTTCCCCCGCTTCAGGAAGGCCAAAACGCTCGTGGAGCTGGTGGACGTGCTCGAGCAGCAGCACAAGGCGGGACGCAAGCTGACCGACGTCACGCTCCAGCACGCCAACTTGAAGAGCCTCGGCGCCGCCGAGGACAAGCGGAAGCTGCGCGACTCGATGGCCCAGCTCATCCGCATGTACAACCCGCACGAGGCGCGGGAGGACACCGTGCTCTTCCCGGCGCTGCGCAAGATCGTCAGCGGCAACGAGTACGACGCGCTCGGCGAGGAGTTCGAGGAGAAGGAGCACGAGCTCTTCGGCGCCGACGGCTTCGAAAAGATCGTGGACCGGGTGGCCGGCATCGAGCGGGCGCTGGGCATCTACGATCTCGCGCGGTTCACGCCGAAGGTGTGAGGCGGGATCTCCGGCTCGCTCCGGCCCCCTCAGAGCGTCCCTTTCTGTAAGATGAAGCCTCGTATGCAGCGGCCCGACGCCAATCTCGCCGAGAAGCGGCGCATCCTGCAGCTCGAAACCCTGTACGACCTGGCGCTCACTCTCCATGCGCAGCGCCCCGAGGGAGAGCTGGTCGAGGAGCTGATCCAGCGGGTGTGCACCGTGCTCGACCCGGCGGCCGCGGCGGCGGTGACCCGCGACGGCTACGGCGGGGTGCGCGGGGTCGCCACCGTCGGCTGGCTCGACGATGCGCCGGCCGGCGAGGCGCTCCTGGCCGCCCCGATCTGGCGCGAGCTGCTGGCCGAGGGGCACATGCTCTCCCGCGATCGCGGCGAGCTGGCCGGCCGCTCCTACGAGCAGCTCCTCGCCGCCCCGCTCTCCTACCGCGGCGTCTTCCTCGGCTATGTGGCCGTCCTCGACAAGGAGGTGCGCGGCGCCTCCGGCTCGGCGTTCACCCAGGACGACCGGCGCTTCCTCGACTCGGTCACCACGCTCGCCGGCGTCGCCCTGGACGCCGCCCGCCAGGTCGAGCGCCTCGAAGCCCAGCGCGAGCGCCTGCAGGAGGAGAACAAGGCTTTGAAGGGGCACCTCAAGGACGAGGTGGCCGGCCGCCGCATCGTCGCCTACTCCCCGGCCATGCGCCGCGTGCTGGAGCTGGTCGAGCGCGTGGCGCCGCGCGGCGTCAACGTCCTGGTGCGCGGCGAGAGCGGCACGGGCAAGGAGCTGGTCTCGAAGCTCCTCCACCTCCTCTCCGGCCGCGAGGGGGCCTTGATCGCGGTCAACTGCGCGGCCCTCCCCGAGTCGCTCCTCGAAAGCGAGCTGTTCGGCATCGAGGGCGGGGTCGCGACCGGCGTGCAGGCGCGCCCCGGCAAGTTCGAGCTGGCCGACCACGGCACCCTCTTCCTCGACGAGATCGGCGACACGCAGATCGCCCTTCAGGTCCGGCTCCTGCGCGCCCTCCAGGAGCGCGAGGTGACGCGCATCGGCGGCCGGCGGCCGATCCCGGTCGACGTGCGGCTGGTCGCCGCCACCCATCAGGACCTGGAGGCCCTGGTGCGCGAGGGGCGCTTCCGCGAGGACCTCTACTACCGCCTGAAGGGGGTCGAGATCGAGCTGCCTCCCCTGCGCGAGCGCCGCCAGGAGATCCCCCACCTCGTCCGCACCTTCACCGAGGAGTTCTGCCGCCGCGAGGGCATCCCGGTCCCGCAGTTCCGGTCCGAGGCCCTCGCCCTCCTCCTCGCGCACGACTTCCCGGGCAACGTCCGCGAGCTCCAGAACCTGGTCGAAGGCGCCGTCTCGCTGGCCGACAAGGAGATCGATGCCGGGCTCGTCCGTTCGCTCCTCGGCACCCAGGTCCAATCCTCGCCCGAGCCGCTCGACCTCGAAAGCCTGGAGAAGCGCCACATCTCCCGGGTCCTCAAGCTGACCGCCGGCAACAAGAGCGAGGCGGCGAAGATCCTCGGCGTCGACCGCAAGACCTTGCAGCGTAAAGGGTTCTGAGGGGATGCCGAGGGCGATGGGGACGCAGCGGGCCGCGCGAGACATTTTGACGCGCGCGAGGCAAATTGTCCCGAAACACCGGAGAAGTGAGGCGGAATGGCCGCTCTCGATCCAGGTGGGGCGCGAAGGGGCGACGTTCTGTGGCAAAATGTCCCAGGCGGATGCGGGGCGGTTTGCCGCACGTTGGTCCGGGATCTCCGGAAACCACGAAGAATCAGTGACTTGTGCTCGACAGAAGGGAAGGGACGGAGGTTGGCAGCGGGCTTGCGACGAGGGGGGAGCGAGGATGAGGAGAAAAATCCAATGCTCGAATCTGTCCGCAAGCTTGTTGTGCCGTCCATTCCGGGGAAGGTCCTGCTGTCCGCCACGACGATCGCCAGCTTCGCCTGGTTGCTGGCGCAAGACCGCATCCATCCGCTGGTGGTCTGGGCGCTCCAGCTCTACCTCTCTTTCTGATCCTGGGATCCCGCCTCACCCGACCGCCTGAGGACCCATGACTGGTGATACCGTCATGACGAGGGTCAAGCTGGACCTCCCGATGGTGCCCGACGCGGAGCTCGAGGCCAGCAAGACCGCGATGAAACTCGCCGAGTCCATCCAGATGAGTCCGGATAGAATCGACGAAGTCGGGGGGGCGGTGGTGGAGGCTTGCATCAATGCGATCATGTACAGCCACTCCGAGAAGGTCTTCGTGACCATCGAGGTCCTGGGTGACCAGGACCCGGAGAAGCTTCGCATCACCGTCCAGGACACCGGGGTCGGCTTTTCTCCCGAGAATCCGGCCAAGCGCCCCGGCGGCGGCTTTGGCCTGGAGATCATCCGGGGGCTCATGGACGAGGTCGAGATCCACTCCGTCTTGGGGGAGGGGACCACGGTCGTGATGAGCAAGATGCGATGAAAGGCGGGGACGCGCTGATGACCGAGAGCTTGAATGTGAACGTGGACCGCCGGGATGGCCTGGCCGTGGTCTACACGGAGGGGTACATCAACAATCAGGGCGGAGAAGAGATCGCCCGCGTCGCCTACAAGCTCATCGACGAGGGCTACAAGGTGCTCCTGCTCAATCTCGGCGGCACCAAGATCGTCAACTCGATCGGCATCTCCATCCTCATCGAGATCATCGAGAAGATGATCGAGATCGAGGGCAAGCTCGGCTTCTGCTGCCTGACCAACACCATCGAGAAGACCTTCCACATCATGGGACTGGCGCAGTATGCACCCATCTTCCCCGACGAGCCCACCGCCGTCGCCCAGCTCAAGGGTTGAGCAGGACTCGGAAGTGACGTCGGGGATCACCCCGCGGCTCTGGCGGGAGCTCCTGGTTTTGTTGCAGGACGAGGCGGGCGAGCGGCTCGCCATCGAGCGGTTGCTGGAGCTCTGGTGCCAGACCCGGGAGACCCGCTCCGCCGGCCTGTATCTGGAGCGCCAGGGCGTGCTCGAGCAGCAGGCCGCCGTCGGGGAGCACCTGCCGGAGATCCTCGACGCTGGTGCCCTGGAGCGCGGCGAGCTCGCCGAGCTCGAGATCGAGAGCTTGCGGCTGCCGGGTGGCTGCCTCCTGTGGTCCCCGGCCGGCAACCCGTTCGTCTCTCCCGAGGAGGCGGACGATCCCCTGCCGGTCCTTCTCGCCTCGGCGCTCAAGAGCTTCCGCCTGAAGCAGGTGCTCAAGGAGCAGCAGTTCCAGGTCAACTACCGGGTCGTCGAGCTGGAGAACCTCTATGACGTGGGGCTCGCCGTGGCCGGCACTCTCGATCTCGACCGGCTGTCGGAGGAGATCCTGCTGCGCGCCATGTCGCTGCTCGATGCCCGGCGCGGTGCCCTGTACGTCCTGGAGGACGGCCGCTATCGCCTGGAGCGCAACTTCGGCGGCGAGGCCGGCCGGTGGTTCGCGGAGGAGGATCCCGATCTGGCGGTCTTCCTCTCCGGCTACGGCGAGGGCCCGGCCGATCTCTTGCCCGGCGCCCATCATCTGCTCTCGGTGCCCATCGTCTTCGAGAGCAGCCCGCGGGGGATGCTGGTGGTCGGCGACAAGGAGAGCCGCCGCGCGGTCGGTCCCTTCAGCTCCAGCGACCGCCGCACCCTGGGCCTCTTTGCCAACCAGGCGGCGATCGCTCTCGAGAACGCGCGGCTCCACCTGCGCGCCCTGGAGCAGGAGCGCCTGGAGCGCGAGATGCACCTCGCCGCCGAGATCCAGCGCCAGATCCTGCCCAAGGGGGCGCCGCAGCTCCCCGGCTGCCAGCTGGTCGGCTGGAACCGCCCGGCCCGCGAGGTGGGCGGCGACTACTACGACATGTTCCCCACCCAGGGCGGCCGCATGGGCCTCGTGGTCGGCGACGTTTCGGGCAAGGGGATCCCGGCGGCGCTGATGGTGTCGACGCTCCATTCGGCCCTGCGGCTGCTGCTCGACCAGACCGGAATCGGCCCGCCCCTCCTGGAGAAGCTGAACAAGCACATCCTGGAGTCGAGCATGCCGAACAAGTTCATCACCATGTTCGTGGCCGAGCTGGACCCGGAGAGCGGCAACCTCCTCTATGTCAACGCCGGCCACAATCCCGGCCTGCTGCTGCACCAGGACGGCCGGATCGAGGAGCTCGGCTCGGGCGGCGTGCCGCTCGGCCTGTTCCCCGGCAGCCGCTATCAGGCGCGCGAGGCGACGGTCGGTCCCGGAGACCTCCTCTGTCTCTACAGCGACGGCATCACGGAGGCCGAGTCGGTGGACGACGAGGAGCTCGGGACAGAGCGGCTCTGCGATGTCCTGCGCAGCCACTGCGAGGAGCCTGCGCTCCAGGCTGTGCTCGACGCGGTCCGCGTGTCCGTGGAGGAGTTCTCCCGCGGCCGGCCCCAGGGGGACGACCAGACGCTGCTGCTGCTCAGGAGGGACCTCACCCCCTGATCCCGGCTACAATCCCCCGCATGAAACCCGCCCTCGTTCTTCCGGCTCTCCTGTGCCTCTCGTTCCCCCTGCTCGCCGCGGTCCAGCTCCCGACTCCCGAGGGAGGCAAGGCGGAGATCGTCCTCCGCTCGGGTGACGCCGGGGCTCCGCGGTGGTCGCTGGCCATCCATGGCGGCGCCGGCACCATCCCGAAGGACATCCCGGCGAGCGAGCGCGACCAGTATCTCGCCTCGCTGCAGAAGGCTCTGGAGATCGGCCGCGACGTGCTCTCCGGCGGCGGCACGAGCCTCGACGCGGTCGAGAAGGTCGTCCGCTTCCTGGAGGACGATCCGCTCTTCAATGCCGGCAAGGGCGCGGTCTACACGCACGACGGCACCCACGAGCTGGATGCCGCGATCATGGACGGCAGCGATCTCTCCTGCGGCTCGGTGGCCAGCCTGAAGACGGTCCGGCACCCGATCTCGCTGGCCCGCCTGGTCAAGGAGCGCTCGCCCCACGTCTTCCTGGTCGGCGACGGGGCCGAGGCTTTCGCCACCGAGATGCAGGTCGAGCGGGTGCCGAACAGCTGGTTCGACACGCCGAAGCGCTATGCGCAGCTGCAGGAGACCCTGCGCAAGGAGAAGGAGGAGAAGCCGAAGGGGACGGTGGGAGCGGTCGCCCTCGACCAGCACGGCAATCTGGCCGCGGCGACCTCGACGGGCGGCCTGACCAACAAGCGGTGGGGCCGCATCGGCGACGTCCCGGTGATCGGCGCCGGCACCTATGCGAACAACAAGACCTGCGCCATCTCGGGCACCGGCTGGGGGGAGAAGTTCATCCGCCACACGGTGGCGCACGACATCTCGGCGCTGATGGAGTACGCGGGCCTGACCCTGCAGCAGGCGGCGGACAAGGTGATCCACGGCAAGCTGGAGAAGGACGACGGCGGGGTGATCGGCGTCGCGCACGACGGCTCGATCGCCCTCGTCTTCAACTCCGAGGGGATGTACCGCGGGGCCGCCGATTCCAACGGACGCTTCGAGGTCAAGATCTGGGAGTGACCTCACCCCCCTGGCCCCCCTCTCCCATCGCCCCCCCTGCCGCCGGGAGAGGGGGGAACGCTCACCGCTTCGAACGCAATCATCGGCGCGGTGGTGGCTCCGAAGAGGGGATCGCCGGCCGTGACCGCGGTCACCGGCTGGCGGCCCACGCCCAGCACGCGCTCCAGGAGAGACGGCAGGTGATCCTCCCAGACCAGGTCGGGGACCGGAGCACCGAGCGCTCCGCCCTCGATGCGGCGGACGCCGCGCAGCCAGGCGCGGAAGCGCAGCGTGGCGGGGTCGAACGACCGTGGCGCGTCGAGCCAGGTCACCCAGAGGCCGCCGCCGGCCCGGCGCAGGATCTCGTCGTCGGGAGCCTCCCCGGGCTCGAGGAAGAGCTGGGTGGCGAGCGCCTCGTCGGGGGCCACCAGGTGGGGCGTGGGAGGGCGGCCGATCGCGGCGGCGAGCCTCTCGTCGACGGCCGGCGTGCGGAGGACGCCCCGCTCGATCAGGTCGATCGGGCGCTTGGCCCGTCCCAGGAAGTCGAAGGGGAACGGAAGGCCGCGCGGATCCGTCCCGTCGTCGCGCAGGGTGATCGCCGGATGGCAGACCGGCTCGCCGAGGCGGTCGCGCAGCGCGCCTTCCAGGAAGGTGGACGAGCCGAGGGCTTCCCGGTTCAACAGGTCCACCAGGGCGGCGGCGGCCTCCGGAGAGAGGACCAGGGGCACAGGAGTGGAAGGCGGCTCGGCCGTGGCAGCGCCGGCGGGGGAGTGGCGCCGCCGGGCACGCTCGAACACGGCGGCCGGGTCCAGATCGGTGAAGGCGCGCGCTGCGGCTGCGGCGCGTCCGGCGCCGGCCCCCAGGCCGCAGCTCGCCACCAGCCAGGCCGCGGTGACCTCGGTCGCGCGGCGCAGGCCGCGGCTGGTGACCACGGCCATCCGCCCTTCGGACCAGCCGAGCCAGCCGATCTCGCCGCGCTCGGCGTGCCGCTGGAGCAGGTCGCGCGCCCGGCCGCCCTGGCCCAGGCGCGCGATCTCCGGGTCGGCCAGCCCGAGGATCTCGGGCTGCGGGTCGGCCGCGGCGGGCGGATTGGGAGCTCCCGCGGGAGGTGCCAGGCGGGCCTGGGCCAGCGCCTCCCGGATGGCGTTTTCCAGGTCGGACGGCCCGGCCGTATGGGTGCGGTGCATGCCGATCCGGCCGGACTCCCGGACGCGGACCAGGAGGTTGCGTTCCGGGATCTCGAAACTGTCGCGCCGGCGTTTGCCGTTGTTCTCCTGGCCGCGCCGGGCTTCGATCCAAACCAGCTCCGTTTCGTCCGCCGGCGAGCTCGCCAGCGCGCGGTCGAGGCGGGCCAACATCTCTTCCACGGGCACCAGGACGGCGGGCGGCATGGCGCGGGAGTGTAGCAGGCAGGGGTGGTCCACCCTTTGCACCCTGTCTCCTGGGAACTAAGGGAGATGAAGCGGAGACACGGACTCATGACACTCGGGCGCACGCCTTTTCTCCTGCTCGCCGCGCTGGCTGCCGCGGCGGCCGCACCCTCCTATGCAGAGGACGGTGCCGACCTCGTCCTGCAACATGGGGTTTTCTATCCGGTCCAGCCGCCCGGCCGCGTCGAGGGGAGCCTCGCGGTGCGCGGCGGCCGCATCGTCTATCTCGGGCCCGATGCCGGCGCCGAGCGCTTCCGCGGTCCGCACACCCGCGTCGTCGACCTCGCCGGCCGGACCGTCACTCCCGGCCTGATCGACGCCCACTCCCACCTGCGCGACCTCGGCCGCAACCTCGCCGAGGTCGACCTGACCGGCGCGCCCACCTATGACGAGGTCGTCCGCCGGGTGCGCGAGGCGGCGGCGCGGGCGCCGCAGGGAGCCTGGGTGTTCGGCAACGGCTGGGATCAGAACCGCTGGCCCGGCAAGCAGTTCCCCTCTCACGAGCCGCTCTCGGCGGCGGTACCCGACCACCCCGTCTGGCTGAACCGCGTCGACGGCCATGCCGCGCTGGTCAACGCCCGGGCCATGGAGATCCTGGGCATCGACGCGTCGACCAAGGACCCTGCCGGCGGCCGTTTCTTGCGCGATGCCTCCGGTCGCCCCTCGGGCGTGCTGGTCGACAACGCCATGCACATCGCCGACCGCCTGCCCGGACCGAGCCGCGAGGAGAACGAGCGCTGGCTGCGCGACGGCGCCCGCCAGTGCCTGGCCGTCGGTCTGACCACCGCCACCGACATGGGGGTCGACGGCGACCTCATCGCGGCCTACCAGGCGCTGCGCCAGACGGGCGAGCTGCCGCTGCGCGCCGCCGTCTTCGTGGCCGACAACCAGCCTCTCCTCGACGAGTGGTTCCGCCGCGGCCCGGAGATCGACCCGGAAGCGCGCCTGACCATCCGGGGCGTCAAGATGTACGCCGACGGCGCCCTCGGGAGCCGCGGCGCCGCCCTGCTCGAGCCCTACAGCGACGATCCCGGCAATATCGGCCTGCTGCTCACGCCGGGCGCCCACATGGAAGACGTGGCGCGGCGCGCCGTCGCCGCCGGCTTCCAGGTGGCCATCCATGCGATCGGCGACCGCGGCGCCCTGGTCGCCCTCGACGCCATGGAGAAGGCCCTGGGCGGACCGCGTCCCGAGGCGCGCTTCCGCCTGGAGCACACCCAGATCGTGCGCGTCCAGGACCTGGAGCGCATGGCGCGTTTAGGGGTCATCGCCTCCATGCAGCCCACCCACGCGACCTCCGACATGCCCTGGGCGGGCGACCGCCTGGGCGAGGGGCGCCTGGAGCGGGCGTACGCCTGGCGCAAGGTGCTGAATTTCGGCGGCCGTCTGGCGCTGGGGAGCGACTTTCCCGTCGAGTCGCCCGATCCGCGCCTCGGGATCTATGCCGCGGTGACGCGGCAGGACCTCGCGGGCAATCCGCCGGGCGGCTGGCTGCCGGGAGAGCGGCTGACCCGCGAGGAGGCGCTGCGCGGCTTCACCCTCGACGCCGCCTGGTCGCTCTTCCTCGAAAAGGAGGTAGGCTCTCTGGAGGTGGGGAAGCGGGCCGACCTGGTCGTCTTCGCCCGCGACATCATGACCGTTCCCGAGGCGGAGATCCCGCGGGTCGAGGTCGACATGACGGTGGTGGACGGCAAGGTCGTCCATGAAAGGGGGCGCACGCCTTGAGAAGGTGGCGGCCCTGCCTGGCCTGGCTCGCGCTGGTCTTTCTCCTCGGTGGAGGCTCCACCTCCGGCGCCGAGGACCTGTGGGCGGAGCAGCGCCGCGCCATGGTGGAGAAGCTGCGCCAGCGCAGCACCCACCAGTCGGAGGTGCTCCAGCCGGAGGTGCTCGCCGCCATGGAGAAGGTGCCCCGGCACCTCTTCGTGCCCGAGTCCCTGCGCGCCAAGGCCTACGCCGACGAGCCGCTCTCCCTGAGCTCCGACCGGACGATCTACGAGCCCTACGTGGTGGCGCTGATGACCTCGCTGCTCGACCTCCAGAAGAGCGACAAGGTGCTGGAGGTCGGCACCGGCACCGGCTATCACGCGGCGGTTCTCGCGCGCCTGGCCCGCGAGGTCTATTCCGTCGAGATCGTGCCGCCGGTCGCGAGCCAGGCGCGCCAGCGCCTCCAGGCCCTGGGCTATTTCAACGTCGAGGTCAGGATCGGCGACGGCTATCAGGGGTGGGCCGAGAAGGGGCCTTTCGATGCCATCCTGCTCTCGGCCGCGCCGCCGCACATCCCCAAGCCGCTGATCGACCAGCTCCGGGTCGGCGGCCGGATGGTGGTGCCGGTGGGGGGGTTGCTCCAGGACCTGCTGGTGATCACCAAGACCGCGGACGGGATCGAGAAGCGGACGGTGATCCCCGTCCGCCTCACGCCGATGAAGGGCAAGGTGCGCGATGGCGAGTGAGCGTGCGGGCTTCGGCCGCATCGTCCGGGCGATCGTCCTCGCCCTGGCAGCCGTCCTGGCGATCGCCACGGCCGCCACCGCCGCCGACCGCTGGGAGGCGGCGCGCCACCGCATGGTCGAGCAGCAGATCCGCCAGCGCGGCATCACCGCTCCGCGGGTGCTCGCCGCCATGGACAAGGTGCCGCGCCACCTCTTCGTGGCGGCGCCGCAGCGTCCCGCGGCCTACGGGGACACGCCGCTGCCGATCGGGGAGAAGCAGACCATCTCGCAGCCCTACATGGTGGCGCGGATGACCGAGCTCCTCGGCATCGGCCCGGGAGACAGGGTGCTCGAGATCGGCACCGGCTCGGGCTACCAGTCCGCGGTCCTCGCCGAGGTGGTCGGCCCGAGCGGCCAGGTCTACACCATCGAGATCGTGGCGCCGCTCGGCGTGCAGGCGCGCGAGACCCTCGAAAGCCTCGGCTACTCGAACGTCCACACCCGCATCGGCGACGGCTACAAGGGGTGGCCCGAGGAAGCCCCCTTCGACGCCATCATCGTCACCGCGGCGCCGCCGCAGGTCCCCGAGCCCCTGCTCGACCAGGTCAAGGTCGGCGGCCGGATCGTGCTGCCGGTGGGCGAGGTCTGGCAGGACCTCCAGGTCCTCACCCGGCGCCCCGACGGGACCTTCGAACGCAAGAACGTGCTGCCCGTGCGCTTCGTGCCGATGACCGGCGAAGCGCAGCGCGAGCACCGCTGAGACCTCCGGCCCCCCTGTAACGTTCCGCTGCGCTTCCTCGCCACAAGGGAGAGCACCCGGCCGCTCGCCCGGTGTATGATTCGAAAGTCGTCGATAGGTTGAAAGAAAACGACGCCGCACAACAGGAGGGCTCCCATGCGACGCAGCGTCCAACAGCCGGTCCTCGTTCTCGTCTTGCTGCTCCTGATCGGAGCGGCCGGCGCACAGGCGCAGCCGTTCACCGACTGGCTGATCTCTTCACCGGGGTATCCGACCTCCAGCGGTTGGGTCCAGATCCCCCATCACGCATCGCTCAACCCGACGGCCGCCTTCACCTTCGAGGCCTGGGTGGCCATCACCAACTCGGTGAGCGGCGAGGATTGCCGCAGCATCGCCGGGAAGAACTATACCCAGGCCTGGTGGCTCGGCCAGTGCAACGTCGGCGGCCAGCCCACCTTGCGCTCCTATCTGAAGGGCGGGGGCTCGCTACGGAACGGCGGCATCATCCCGCGCAACGTCTGGACGCACGTCGCGGTCACCTTCGACGGCAGCGTGCGCCGCCACTACATCAACGGTGAGCTCGCCGCCTCGTTCGCCGAGACGGGACCGCTGACCACCAGCACCGACCCGATGCGGATCGGCAGCGACGTCTCCTGGCTGCACTCGCCCACCGGCGCCATCGACGAGGTGCGGCTGTGGAGCGTGGCGCGCTCGATCGGCCAGATCCGGGCCAACCTGAACAAGCGGATCACCGCGGCCCAGCCCGGCCTCGTCGCCGTCTGGTCGCTCGACGCCAACGGCAACGACATCATCGGCGCGCGGGACGGCGCGTTGGCCGGCACCGGGGTGGCCTTCCTGAATGCGCCGGTGGAGGCGAGCTGCGGCTCCTCCACGGCGACCACCCTCTGCCTGAACGACCGGTTCCTGGTGCGGGCCTTCTGGCGGACCAACCCGACTCCCGGCACGTCGACCGACGGCCAGGCCCAGGTCGCCGGCTGTCCGAACGTCAGCTCCGGCCTGTTCTGGTTCTTCGCTCCCAACAACTGGGAGGTGATGGTCAAGGTGCTCAACGCCTGCGGCCTCAACAACCGCTGGTGGGTCTTCTCGGCCGCCACCACGAACGTCTTCTACCGGCTGGAGGTCACCGACGTCACCTCCGGCGAGCAGAAGATCTACTTCAACTACCCCGGCCCGCCGGCGCCCGCGGTCACCGACACCGACGCGCTCGCGACCTGCCCGTAGGCCCCCTCCCCGGGGAGGGGGTATACTCTCCTTCAGCAAATGACTGAATAGGAGAGTCTCGATGCGGGGACGCTGTGCGCTCGCTCTTTCCGCCTTCCTTCTCACCGTCCCGGCAGGGGCTGACGTGGTCCATCCCCTGCCGTACGACCTTCTCTATGTGCGGGCTTCGTACTTCGGGCCGGGACCGGCGGGCGCCAACAGCGTCTGGCCCGACACCGTCCGGCCGCTCACCCCCGATCCCGGAGCGCAGCTCGTGCTGCTGAAGCGCGACGGCTCGCGCGAGGTGATCTTCCCCCTGGAGCGCTATCGCGGCCAGATCGACACCCCGCGGGGGAAGCCGCTGTCCGCCGGCTCGGTGGCCGACTTGAACGTCTCCTTCGACGGCAGGCAGGTCCTGTTCACCTGGTACCACGACCTGACCGCGGTCAACCCGCAGCGCGGCGATCCCCAGGGGCCGTATCTCTCGACCGCCGGCGCCGACCTCTACAAGCTGGATCTCCAGACGCGGGCTCTCGTGCGCCTCACCACCCAGACGCTGACGCCGAATACCGGCAACGGCGCGCGCTTCGATCCGGGCGATCCGGCGAGCAATCACCCGCGGATCGGCGTCTTCAACACCGGCGGCACCTGGGCTCCCGGCAATCGGATCGTCTTCACCTCGAGCCGCAACGACCTGCTCCCTCCCAAGGCCTTCACGACGGGTCAGCGGGTGCTGCAGCTCTTCGCCATGGACGACGACGGCCGGAACGTCGAGCAGATCGGCCATTTGAACCTCGCGATGGCCCTCCATCCGCAGGTGCTGCTCGACGGCCGCATCGCCTTCTCGAGCTGGGAGGAGCAGGGGCTGCGCGACACCCGCCAGTTCCCCCTCTGGGTCACGGGTCCGGACGGCCGCGGCTGGAACGGGCTCTCCGGCTTTTCCGAGCCGTTCCTCGTGCACCACTTCATGACCCAGATGCCGGGCGGCGATCTGGTGGTCACCCGCTACTACAACCTGAACAACAACGGCTTCGGCGATCTCATCCGCTATCCGCTGGACCCTCCGGGTCCCGACTTCGACAGCCCCGAGGCCGTCTTCTCCGACGGTCTCGACGGCAAGATCCCCTTCCAGCGGATCGGTCAGATCCGGCTGACGCCGTTCACCACCCCGGACGATTTCCCGGCCCCCTGCCCGGGCTGGGAGGACAACGCCTACGCCGCCTCGGGCATCGAGGGACCCGCTCCCTGCACGGGGGCGGAGCGCCGCGGCAAGCTCACCCATCCGGCCGCGGCGCCCAGCTCCGCCGGCGATCCCGCCCGGGCCGACCTCCTGGCGGTCTACGCTCCCGGTCCGGCCAACCACAACGGCATCTATGTCGGCCTGGGCACGGCTCTCCCCTGGCTGCATAGCGAGATCGTGCTCATCCCGGACGGCCAGCCGGTCGCCGTGCCGCCGGCCGGCACCCCGGGCCGGCCGCCCGGTCTGCTCACCGTGGTCGCCGAGGACGGCTTCAACCTCCAGTGGCCGCGTCCGGTGATCAGCTGGCAGCAGCTCTATGGCGTCGCCGGGCCGGCGGGCTGGCCCGAGCTCTCCGACGAGGCGATCCGCGAGGAGGGGCTCACTCCGGGCGAGCCGTTCGGCCTCCTCGGCAGCTCCTCCCTCCTCTGGCGCGACACCGCGCCCTCGCTCGGCCGCTACTGGGAAGACCGCGATCCGTTCAACACCGGTGACGCGGCGCCGTTCCGCTGGGTGCGCCAGGGGTCTGACGCCGGCGTCTATGGGGACGACGACGTCTGGGCGGTGCGCGTGCTGATGCTCGCGCCCGCGACCGACCGGACCTACCCGGACAACGGCCCCAACTTCCATTCCGTCGGCGGCGAGCGGCTGCGCATTCTGGGCGAGATCCCGGTGCGCAAGCCGGGCGCTCCCCACCTCTTGCGGCCCGACGGCTCGCAAGAGGAGGACACCAGCTTTCTGGCGAAGATCCCCGCGGACACCGCGGTCACCTTCCAGGCGCTCGATCGCCGCGGAATGGTGCTCAACATGGCCCAGACCTGGCACCAGGTGCGGCCCGGCGAAGCGCGCTACGACTGCGGCGGCTGCCACGCCCACAGCAAGGAACCGCTCGACTTCGAGGACACGGCGGCGGCCCGGCCGGACTACGTGGTCCCGGACCTGGCCCGGCGGACGCCGCTCCTGACTCTCGGTCCCGGCAACCAGCCGGGCCTGCGGACCGTGGCCTCCCACCAGGTGGCGGTCGAGTGGTTCCGCGACGTCGAGCCGATCCTGGAGTCCCGCTGCGCCTCGTGCCATGGCGGCGCGAGCCCGGCGGCCGGCCTGCCGCTGTCCCGCTCGGCGCCGCGCATCGAGCGCGACGGCGTCTCCTGGCCGGCCACCTACTTCCGGCTCGTCCTCGACAGCGACGCCGAATTCTCGGCGCCGCCTCCGAACGGCGAGGCCCGGTGGTACACCCCGCAGCTCACCCGCTATCTGCGGGCGTTCCAGTCGCGCCAGAGCCTCCTGCTCTGGAAGATCTGGGGCGAGCGTCTGGACGGCCGGCGCAACGAGGATCGCGCGGACGATCTGGACCTCCTCTCCTCGGCCGCCCATCCGGCGGGGACCGGCGTGCCGGGGATGACGGGCGAGCAGAAGCTGACCCTGGCCCGCTGGATCGATCTCGGCGCGCCGATCGATCTCGCGACACCCGGCGATCCCCACTGGGGCTTTCTGGAGGACGACCTGCGGCCGGCGCTGGTGGTGCGCCCTTCGGTCGCGCGGGCGCGACAGGCCGGCTTCGTGGACGTTCTGGAGATCGCGGCGTTCGACATCGAGAGCGGCGTGGCGCCGGCCAGCCTGAGCGTCACCTGCAACCTCCGTCTGGGGAGCTTCGCGCCGGGAGCGAACCTGGCGGCGGGGCGGCGGCTCGACGCGCAAGGCGCGGTCCTCCGTCTGGTCCTGCCGCGCCGGGTGCGGATGACCGAGGGCGCGGTCTTCACGGTCGGCGTGCGCGATGCCGCTGGGCACACGACGAAGATCGTGCGCGGTTTTGGTCGGAGGGCGGGCCGGCGCCGCACGGAATGACCTCGACCGTGTAGAATTCGTCGGCTATGGAATCGACAGCCCCAGCCCCCACTCCCCTGCCGGCCGGCGAGGCCGAAGCCGTCCCCTCGGGTCCGCCGGGGAGGCTCTGGAACCGGAGCTTCTCTCTCCTCTGGTTCGGCCAGACCATCAGCCAGCTCGGCAATCCGGCGTTCAACATCGGCGCCATGTACTGGATGATGGAGAAGACCGGGTCGGCGAGCCTCATGGGGCTGTTGGGAATGGCGGCTTCGGTTCCGGCCCTCATCCTTTCGCCGTTCGGCGGGACCTTCGCGGACCGTCACTCCCGGGTCCCCACCATGTTCTGGAGCGACCTGATCTCCGGGTTCGCCCTTCTGACCTTCGCCGCCGTCGTCTGGTTGCGGCCGAATGAGACGGGACTGGTCATTCCGCTCCTCTTCACGGTCGCGGTGACTCTGGGCATCATCCGGGCGTTCTTCATGCCGGCCGTGGCAGCGCTCATTCCGGACCTCGTCGGCAAGGAGAAGCTGCCCGCCGCGAACTCGTTGAGCCAGCTCTCGGTCCAGGCGTCGGTCATCTCGGGCCAGAGCCTGGGCGGATTCCTTTACAGCGTCCTGGGCGCGGCGCTCCTCTTCTGCGTCGACGGCATCAGCTTCCTCGTCGCGGCCGTCTGCACGCTGTTCATTCCGCAGGACGCCCGGCCTGTGCGCCCGGCGGCTGCGGCCGGCGAGCATCCGTTCCGCCAGTTCTGGACCGAAATGGTGGAAGGCTTCCGCTACGTCTGGATCAAGAAAGGGCAGCGCGACTTCCTCTTGACGGCCTCCCTGATCAACTTTCTGGCGATGCCCGGAATGGTCCTCTTCCCTTTCTACGTCTCCCGCTTTCTGCACGAGGGACCGAAGTGGTACGGGTTCCTGGCGGCGGGAGTCAGCGTCGGCGTGGTGGCGGGCTTCCTTCTGGCCGGAACGTTGCGGCTGACCGGTCCGGCGCGGGCCCAGGGGATCCTGGCCTGCCTGGTGCTCTATCCCCTCTTCTTCGGTTCCCTGGCGATCTGGCGGCATCCCGTCCCGGCGCTTGTCGCGGTCTTTCTCGGCGGGCTGACCACGGGGTTCGTCAACGTCTATCTGATCACCATGGTGCAGTCCTCGACGCCCACCGAGCTGCGCGGCCGGGTGATGGCGTTTCTGGGGATGTTGAGCGGCGGCCTGATGCCGCTGGGCATGTTTCTCGGCGGACTCGCCGGAGATCTGACGCACAAGAACGTGCCTCTGATCATTGCCGTCTGCAGCGTCCTGGCGCTGCTCGTCGTCCTTTTGTTGGGCTTCCGTCGCGGCTGCCGGGAGTACCTGGCCTCCTAGGGCGGCATTCCGATGAACGCCGCCCGTCGCACCCTGGGTTGCTGGATCCTCTCGGCCTTCCTGGAGCGCGGCTGCGATCCGACGACGGCCCGCCTGCCGCGCCTGGTCCGCCGGGTCCGTGCGCTCACCCCCGCCGAGCTCGCCGAGCTCTGCCCCCTGGCCGGCCGTCTCATCCCCCAAACCAACCTGCGGCGCCTGCGCCGGCCGCGGCGGCCCCGGGCGATGGTGTCGGCGGTTCTCTAGCTCAGGCGCAGCCCTGGATTTGTCTCGGAGCGGGGGACGAGGCTTGGGAAGGGCTGCGTATCCAGGAGCCCGGCGAGCGTGGGAAGCGTGAAGACCCGGCCATCCGTGTCGCGCACGACTGGACCGAGGGCATCGGCAGTCCGCTTCCATCCCAGACCGGCCAGCACAGCGAAGACGGGGATTCCTCCGAGACGGCCGGCCTCCGCACGCAACGTTGCATAGCGGGCCGCCTTGTCGCGCGCCGTTCCGCCATCGTTGGCGACTTTGCACTCGAGCAGTGCCCTCAGTGTATCCGACCCGTTGAAGACGACGAAGTCAGGTGCAGGACGAACGGTGACGCCGAAACGGCGTGCGATCTCCTCCTGATTGTGGGAACCCGTCCGGATGAAGGTGATGCCGTGGCTTTGGAACAGCGCCTCGACGGCATCCTCGAGAATGTCGCCGCGCTGCGTGCTCGTCGCGTCGAGGAGCTGCCGGAAGGCTCCTCCGTAATGCCGCTGATGGAGGAAGACCGCGAGAGGCACGCCCTCTGCCGCATACCGCTGTACCGTCCTCCATCCTTCGAGCGTATCCGGCTTGTGGATTTTGAGTTGGACTGCTGCGGTCGGCGGCTCGCTGAACAACGTCCCCCGCATTCCCTCGTCCACGACGAGGGCGCAGCACCTGGCTGTCTCTTCATCGCAGGCGGTGCCGAGCTCCAGGCTCTTGATTCGACCGGTTCTCAGTGCCTCGAGCCCGTGGCGCTCGGCCACGCTCGCGGTGGCCATGGCGAATTCCTGGGCGGTGAGCCCCAACAGGAGACGGAATACTCGTAGGGTCCTTGGTTGGGACGAGAGCGCTCCCTTGAGGACCTCCAAGCTGACCTGTGTAAAGCCACCGGTCAGCTCGTGGGCCGATCTATACACCTCTTCGAAGGTGGCCAGCTCGTAGTCCGCACGCCAGTGCACGTAAGCGAAGTCGGGAGCGAGACTCGGCACGTAGACTTCCTCTGCGATCCGGCCATAGATCGAGCGGTGCGCGGCCTGGCCGAACGCCTCGGGGATCTTGCGGATGAGCGCGACACGGGTGTTCCAGTCGGCTGCGTCTGCCACCTCCGCGACCGTGGCCTCGATGTCGGTCATGAGAGGCGTCGCTTTTAGCGGCCGGTTTCGAAACGCTGCGGCACGATCGCCGCGTACTCGGGATCGATCTCCGTGACCAGCCAGCGCCGGTTCAGCTGCTCGGCCGCCAATGCGGTGGTTCCGGTCCCCCCGAATGGATCGAACACGAGTTGCCCGGGCTTCGACAAGAGATTGATGAAGAAGGTGGGGAGCTGCAGGGGAAAACGCGCGGGGTGCCGCACGGGATTGGGGCCAAATTCAGGCTCGAAGTACAGCAGGGTCGAGGGGCGCACCAAGTCAGGTCCCGCCTGGACCCGCTTCCGGCCCTGGCCCGATGGGGCGTTGACCCGTTCGAAGTTGTGCGCCAGCCGCTTGCGGCGTTCGCGATCCTTCGCATCCCAGCGCGCCGGGGACAGGCAGTGCTCAGGAAAGAACTGCCACTGAGGTGTCTTGGCAAACTGGAAACAATACTCCACGGCATCCTTCAAGAAGCGATTGAAGCGCCCCGGGGGTGGTGAAGGCTTGCCCCAGACGAAGTCCTCGCAGAAGAGGAAACCCGCCTCGCGGAGCCAGAAGATCAGCTCGTATTGAAGAGTACCCCGCTCGTCGCCATGGCGTTTCGATCGGTAGTTGAGGATGAAGCTGCCCTGTGGCTTGAGGACGCGAAGGATCTCCGCCGCCACGTCCATGAAGAAGCCGGCGTACCAGTCGCGCTCGTACTTTTCGCCGTTTCCGTACTTGGGCTGGCCGTCGTAGGGAGGCGAGGTGACGACGAGGTCGACGGATTCGTCCGCAAGCCCTCGCAGGACTCGCAGGCAGTCACCGACGAAAAGCTGGCCGAGCCCGGTCTCGAAGACGACCTCGGGATCGGAGGTCTCCAGGATCATCTGTTGGGGCCGTCTCGCTTCCACACCGACCTCCATCTATCCATGGGCTGACGCAGCCGCGCAGAGATTCTACACGGTGGGAGAGGACCATGCCTAGCGGGAGGCGTAAACTTCCGCCTCAACATATAGTGGAGCAGTCGGTCGGTCCTTCCCTACCCCGCCAGCTGCCGCTGCCGTCCCGCCACCGCCGCGCTCAGCAGCAGCGTGGTCACGCCCAGAAAGACCAGCGGCATGCCCTGCGCCAGCCCGGCTGGCGTGGCGCCGGTGTAGTCCATGGCGGGGACCTGGGCGAGGGCGGGAATGTTCCAGACCTCCCGGCTGAGCTTCCCGAGGTCCGAGAGGCTCGTCCCGAGCATTGAGAAGCGCCTCCCGGGGTCCGGGACGCCCTTCCCGAGCTTCGGGACGCTTGTCCCCGGCTTCGGGAGAGTCGTCCCGATCGACAAGACGCCCGTCCCGAGCATTGGGACGCTCTGCCCGAGGTCCGGGACGCTCGTCCCGAACATTGGGAGACTCGTCCCGAGCATTGGGAGAGTCCTCCCAATCATTGGGAGGCCCGTCCCAACGATTGGGAAGCTCCTCCCGGGTCCGGAAGACTCCTCCCAATGATTGGGAAGCCCGTCCCAATGTTCGGGCGGCGCCTCCCAATGTTTGGGAGAGCCTTCCCAATGTTCGGGAAGCTCACCCCAATGGACGGGAAGACCTTCCCAATGGACGGGAGGTGGCTCTCAATGGGTGAGAGACGTCTCCCAATGTGCGGGATGCTCGTTCCGAGGTTCGGGATGCTCGTCCCAAAGCACGGGACGGCCGTCCGGGGAGCCGGGAGGCTCGTCCCAAGGACCGGCGAATGTCTCCCAAGAGACGCGCAGGGCGCCGCAATGCGCGGGGAGAGCGTACCGTCGTCCGGGGGAGTCCTCCGGAATCTCGGTGCGGGTCACCGGATCCTTGGGGACGGTTCGGCCGCACCCGCGCTGCGCGAGGCAGAGAGTGCCGCGGTCCTTTCCGGCCGTGAGGCGCTTGCGCTCTCCGTATTGTTCCTTTGCCCTAGTGAGTGCATTGCAACGCAAAGCGTGCGGAAGGCCTCCAACAGGCGACCGCAACCTCGGCCTCCTCCCACTGAACGGGAAAGGCGTTCCGAAGGGGAGGCCGCCCTGAGATAGACTCCGTGCGTCGCGATGAACGTCCACGCCTTCATCAACAAGTGGTCCAAGGTCGCCTTGACGGAGCGTTCGGCGTCGCAGCAGCACTTCCTCGATCTCTGCGAGGTGGTGGGGCATGGCAAGCCGGCGGAGCTCGATCCTGACGGGAGCTTCTTCACGTTCGAGAAGGGGGCTGCCAAGTACGGCGGCGGCAGGGGATGGGCGGACGTCTGGAAGCGCGACTTCTTCGCCTGGGAGTACAAGGGCCACCACAAGGACCTCGTCGCGGCCTACGACCAGCTCCTGCGCTATCGCGAGGCTCTCGACAATCCACCGCTGCTGGTGGTGTGCGACATGGACCGGATCGTGGTCCATACCAATTTCACGGGCCGGCCCACAGTCGTCCATGACATCCCTCTCCGGACGTTGGACCGCCCCAACCATCTCGAGATCGTCCGCGCTGTCTTCCACGACCCGGAGCGCTTGAAGCCCGGCACCACACGTGAGGCGATCACCCAGGAAGCCGCGAGCCACTTCGCGGAGATCGCGCAGACCATGCGCGCCCGGGGCCTCGACCCCTTCGCGGTGGCCCGATTTCTCGATCGGGTGGTCTTCATCCTCTTCGCGCAGAGCGTCGACCTGTTGCAGGACCGGCTGGTCGCGCGCGTGCTGTCCAACAGCCGGAACAAGCCGGACGTGTTCGCTCAAATGATCTCCGGGCTCTTCCGAGAGATGGCGTCGGGAGGCTTCTTCGGAGCCGACAAGATCCGCTGGTTCGACGGCAACCTGTTCGCGGACGACACGGTTCTGACGCCGACGCGGGAGGAGCTCGAGAAGATCTACAAGGCGGGGCGACTCGACTGGAGCGCGATCGATCCGTCGGTTCTTGGCACGCTCTTCGAGCGCGGCCTCGATCCGGACAAGCGCTCACAGCTCGGCGCGCACTACACGAGCCGCGAGGACATCGAGGCACTGGTGGAGCCGGTGATCATGCAGCCGCTGCGCCGGGAGTGGGCGGAGGTTCAGCGATTGGTGGAAAACGTGCTGGTCACGGGGAAGAAGGAGCCGACCGAAAAGGACCGCCAGAAGACGCCGGATGGGGCGTTGGTGGGACCGAACCTGCGCAAGGCCCGCTACGAGGCGGATCTGCTGCTCCGCCGTTTCTGGGAACGTCTCGGCCATGTCAAGGTCCTCGACCCGGCCTGCGGATCGGGAAACTTCCTCTATGTCACGCTCCAGAAGCTGAAAGACCTGGAGAAGGAGGTGATCCTCTATGCCATGGTCAAGGGGTTCCCCGGCCTTCTGCCGCTGGTGGGTCCTTGGCAGCTCCATGGGCTTGAGATCAATCCCTACGCCTTCGAGCTGGCGCAGATGAGCGTCTGGATCGGTTATCTCCAGTGGATCCGGAACAACGGCTTCGGAGAGCCGGAAGATCCGGTCCTGCGGCCGATGGATTCGTTCGCGTGCAAGGACGCGATCCTGGATCTTTCCGATCCGGAGAATCCACGAGAGCCAGAATGGCCGCGAGTGGACTTCATTGTGGGGAATCCACCGTTTCTGGGTGGTAAGAGAATGCGATCGATCCTTGGGGATGAGTATATTGAATCCTTGTTCCGTGTCTGGGAAGGCCGGGTGCCGGCGGAAGCGGACCTCTGCTGCTACTGGTTTGAGAAGGCGCGAGCACACACTGAAATGGGCCGCAGTGAACGAGCCGGGCTCCTAGCGACGCAGGGTATTCGCGGTGGAGCAAATCGAAGAGTCTTGGATCGGATCAAAGAGACCTGCGACATCTTTTTTGCCCAGAGCGATCGCGATTGGGTGTTAGACGGCGCGAGCGTGCACGTGTCTATGGTCGGCTTCGCTGCCCACCAGGAGACTGAGCGGATACTTGACGGGCGCGTTGTTCAGGAGATTTTTGCAAATCTGACATGGGTGCGGCTCTTTTGGAACGGCCAAGATTCCCTGTGTTTTCAGAGAGATAGGTCGTTCTTTTTTGGTTGAAGGGAAGGATCTTGCGGGGCTTATGGGCCGGCGTGAGGCATAGGTGGGGGTTTTGTGCAGAGCGCT
>WNGB01000398.1_pt1 | contig 67041 bp, 50 predicted proteins | sample 5400681 | NCBI WGS metagenome assembly WNGB01 (sample SAMN13153367, study PRJNA577476) | soil metagenome | isolation source: 115 cm soil or saprolite under grassland replicate 2 | place: USA:California | collected 2016-06-15 | reverse complement strand
CTCGCTCGCCGTTGTCGCGCAAGGAATTGAGGAACGGAGCGGGTTGGAAGAGAATCGATCGGCTGGTAGCCCGAACCGACGGCCGTGAAAGTGTCGCACCTCCAAGAGCGTCTCGAGCGAAGTATCATGCGCCAAAGGTCAGCAGATTGCACTCGTGAGTACCAATCGCTTCGATTCCGACGATCCGGCGCTGTTCGACATCGCGACCCACGTCCCGGGTCCTGCGGGATCGCTCCCGCTGACCGAGGAGATGCTGCGTGAGCGCCCGTCGGGCGATCTGTTCGGGTGGACGCAAAACGCCGGCATGGGGTGGGAACCGGCGTCGCTCGGCGGACGCGAGTTCCTGATTCTCTCGACGCACGGCGGCATTCGCCGCCCCGACGGTACGCCCGTCGCGCTTGGCTACCACACCGGTCACTGGGAAGTCGGCCTGCTGATGGAAGCGGCGGCGATCGAATTCACGTCGGCCGGCGCGATTCCGTTCGCCGCTGCCTGCACGGATCCGTGCGACGGCCGATCGCAGGGCACGCCCGCGATGTTCGACAGCCTCGCCTTTCGCAACGACGCGGCGATCGTCTTTCGGCGGTTGATCCGGTCGCTGCCCACGCGGCGCGGCATCCTCGGCGTCGCCACATGCGACAAGGGGTTGCCCGCGATGATGATGGCGCTCGCCGGGAGCCGCGATCTCCCCGCCGTGCTCGTCCCCGGCGGCGTGACGCTGCTGCCGATCGAGGGGGAAGATGCGGGCCGCGTGCAATCGATCGGCGTCCGGTTCGCGCACCGTGAGATCACGATGCAGGAAGCGGCGGAGACCGGGTGCCGGGCCTGCGCGTCGCCGGGCGGCGGGTGCCAGTTCCTCGGCACCGCCGCGACATCCCAGGTCGTCGGCGAAGCGCTCGGCCTGGCAGTCGGCCACTCGGCGCTCTCTCCATCCGGACATCCCATCTGGATCGAGATGGCCCGCCGCTCCGCGCGAGCACTGATGGCGCTCGAGATGCGCGGCATCAGGACGCCCGACATCCTCACTGATGCCGCGCTGAAGAATGCGATGGTCACCCACGCGGCCTTCGGCGGATCGACGAACCTGATCCTGCACATGGCGGCCATCGCGCACGCTGCGGGCCTTCGTCGTCCATCCGCGCAGGACTGGATCGCGATCAATCGCCGCGTCCCTCGCATCGTCGACGCGCTGCCGAACGGACCTCGCCACCACGCCACGATTCAGGTGTTTCTCGCTGGCGGCGTGCCGGAAGTGATGCTGCACCTGCGGCGCGCGGGGCTGCTCGAGACGCGCGTGATGACGGCCAGCGGGATGACGCTCGGCACGCAACTCGACGAATGGGAATCTTCCACGCGCCGCGAGCGGCTACGCGCCGTCTTGCGGGAGCGTGACGGCGTCGACCCGGACGAGGTGATCATGGCGCCCGATGAGGCGCTGCGCCGCGGGCTGACGGCCACATTTTGCATTGCGTTCGGGAATCTCGCCCCCGAGGGATCCGTCATCAAGAGCACGGCGATCGATCCCGCCGTCGTCGATCCGGACGGCGTGTTCCGCTTCGCGGGTCCGGCCAAAGTGTTCCTGAGCGAGCGTGCGGCGATCGCCGCGATCAAGAACGGTCAGATTCGCGCCGGAGACGTTCTCGTCCTCGCGGGCCGCGGACCCATCGGGTCCGGGATGGAGGAGACCTACCAGCTCACGTCGGCGTTGACCTACCTCGAGTTCGGCCGGCGCGTGGCGCTCGTCACCGACGCGCGGTTCAGCGGCGTGTCGACGGGCGCCTGCATTGGCCACGTCTCGCCCGAGGCGCTGGCGGGCGGTCCGATCGGAAAGCTGCGCGACGGCGACATCATCCAGATCGTCATCGATCGGATCAACCTCGCGGGATCGGTCGACCTCGTCGGCGAAGATGGTGTTGTCACAGGCGTCGACGCGGGCGGTCGCATTCTCGCGACGCGGCCGCCGCGGCCTGACCTCTGTCCGGATCCCGCGCTGCCGGACGACACGCGGCTGTGGGCAGCGCTCCAGGACGTGAGCGGCGGCCCATGGGGCGGGAGCGTGTTCGACGTCGAGGCGATTATGAAGGTGCTGGCCGCGGGCAGGAAGGCGCTCGAGCGATGAACGCGTCGCTGACGCCCGAACGTTGTCTCCCGCAGGATCATGAACGCGCGGCGCTCGTCGGCCGTCTGTGGCTGCCGGAGGCGGGTGGGCCGGTGCTCGTTCAGATCAAGGACGATGCGGTGTTCGATCTGTCCGTGGTCGCCGCCACCTCGGCGCAGCTCCTGAACCTGCCGGATCCGCTGGCCGCGATTGGCACCGCCGCCCCGCTGCCGCGGATCGGCACGCTCGCCGACGTGCTCTCGAACACCGCTCCCGATCGACGGATCGAGACCCGCCCCTGGCTGCTTGCGCCCTGCGATTTACAGGCCATCAAGGCCGCCGGCGTCACGTTCGTGGCCAGCCTCCTGGAACGCGTCATCGAGGAGCAGGCGCGCGGCGACGCGGCGCGAGCGGAGGTGCTGCGGCAGTCGATTGTTTCGGTGATCGGGGACAGCCTTCACGATGTTCGCCCCGGGTCTGCCGGTGCGCAGCAGCTGAAAGACGTACTGATCGCGGGGGGCGTCTGGTCCCAGTACCTCGAGGTTGGCATCGGGCCCGACGCCGAGATCTTCACCAAGGCGCAGCCGATGTCCGCCGTCGGCGTCGGGGCGGAGGTCGGGATCCATCCGCGATCCGAGTGGAACAACCCGGAGCCGGAGATCGTGCTCGCGGTCAACGACCGCGGTCGTGTCGCCGGCGCGACGCTCGGCAACGACGTCAACCTGCGCGACTTCGAAGGCCGCAGCGCGTTGCTGCTCGGCAAGGCCAAGGACAACAACGCGTCGTGCGCCATTGGGCCGTTCATCCGGCTCTTCGACGAGCACTTCGGCATCGACGATATCCGCCATGCGGATGTGGCGCTGCACGTCGACGGAACGGATGGTTTCAGCTTCGCCGCCCGCAGCTCCATGGCCGAGATCAGCCGCGATCCGCTCGAGATCGTGCAGCAGACGATCGGACCGAGCCACCAGTATCCTGACGGCTTCATGTTGTTTCTCGGCACGATGTTCGCGCCGACGATCGATCGGCTCGCGCCGGGCCAGGGCTTCACCCATCTCCTCGGTGACGTCGTCACCGTGGCGACGCCGCTGCTCGGCACGCTGGTCAATCGCGTCAATCGCAGCGACAAGGTTTCGCCCTGGACGTTTGGCACGCTCGCGCTCATGAAGAACCTAGCGGCGCGGCAGATCATCTGAAAGCTGAGGGCCATGTCAACGCAGTTTTCCAATTACATCGGCGGCGAATGGATCTCCTCGTCGTCGTGGATTCCGAACCGCAACCCGTCCGATCTGAACGACGCCATCGGCGAGTACGCGCAGGCGGATGCCGGGCAGACGAACGCCGCGGTGACGGCCGCCGCGCACGCGTTGCCGGCGTGGTCCGTCAGTTCAATTCAGGAGCGCGCGAACCTGCTCGACAAGGTGGGCTCGGAGATCCTGGCGCGGAAAGACGAGCTGGGACGGCTGCTCTCGCGGGAAGAGGGCAAGACGCTTCCCGAGGGAGTCGGCGAAACCATTCGTGCGGGACAGATCTTCAAGTTCTTCGCCGGGGAGGCGTTGCGACTGTCGGGCGAGAAACTACCCTCCGTACGGCCCGGAATCCATGTCGACATCACGCGCGAGCCGGTCGGTGTGGTCGGCTTGATCACGCCGTGGAACTTCCCGCTTGCCATTCCGGCGTGGAAGATCGCGCCGGCCCTCGCCTTCGGCAACACCGTCGTGCTCAAGCCGGCGCAATGGACGCCGGGCTCCGCGTGGGCGCTGACCGAGCTGCTGGCAAACTCCGGCGTGCCCGCGGGCGTGTTCAACCTCGTGATGGGCTCCGGATCCGTGGTCGGCGAGGCACTCGTCGAGCATCCGGAGGTCGCCGCGATCAGCTTCACGGGGTCGATGGAGACCGGGCGCGGGATTGCGCGCAAGGCGGTCGCGCGGATGGCGAAGGTCCAGCTCGAGATGGGGAGCAAGAACCCGCTCGTCGTGCTGGACGACGCGGATTTGTCAATCGCAGTGAACGTGGCCGTGCAGGGTGCCTACTTCTCCACGGGCCAGCGCTGCACCGCATCATCGCGCCTCATCGTGACCGAAGGCATCCACGATCGCTTCGTCACCGCGCTCCGCGAACGGCTCGCGTCGTTGCGCGTCGGCGATGCGCTGACGCCCGGAACGGAGATGGGCCCCGTCGCCCAGCAGCCCCAGCTCGATCAGGATCTCGAGTACATCGGCGTCGGGCAGCGCGAAGGCGCCCGCCTCGCGCACGGCGGCGCGCGCTTGAGAGGCGAGACCGATGGGTATTACCTGGCGCCGACGTTGTTCGTCGATGCGACCAATGCGATGCGCATCGCACGCGAAGAGATCTTCGGTCCTATCGCGTGCGTCATCCGCGCCCGCAACTACGACGAGGCGCTCGCGATCGCGAACGACACCGACACGGGCCTGTGCGCCGGCATCGTCACGACATCGCTCAAGCACGCCGCGCACTTCAGCCGCCACGCGCAGTTCGGGATGGTGATGGTCAACCTGCCGACCGCCGGCGTCGATTATCACGTGCCGTTCGGCGGGCGGAAGGCCTCGAGCTACGGTCCGCGCGAGCAGGGGCGCTACGCGGCGGAGTTCTACACCACGGTCAAAACGACGTACGTAGCTCCTTGACGTTTTTGGGGCGGGGCGGGCATCAGCCCGCGGCGGCGTGGTCGGCGCGTCGCCGACTGCACCTCAACCGTCGTGACGCGGCCGAAGTGGTCGGCATTTTCGGCCCCGCGCGTTCAGCAACTGTCCGGTGTGACCGTGCCGCTCTCGGATCTGCTCATCTTCGCGTGCGCCAAGGTACACGGGCTGGGCATAGGGCACGACGACGGACATTTTGACGAATTGGCGAAACTCGAGGCCTGATGCCGCTCACTGTTCCCCTGTCCCTGGCGCTTGGCCGGTACAAGCAGTTTGCCCGACGAGGAGGCGAAGACTGGCAAGGCGGCCTCGTGCGACTGCAGGTGTGGATTGACCACCCGACGGACCCCGACGGGGAGTCGTATCGTCCGACCGGCGCGTTGTGGGCGAGCCTGAGGACCGGGCTAATTCATGTGGACCTTCCCGAGGAAGGTGCCACGGCGGAATTCGCGCTCGCGGCCTTGCTCGAATTCGGCAGGCATGAAGTCCCGGCCGCGAACTCGGACAACGAATCGTCGGCCCAGTACTCGCCGATCACGACGGAGCCATCCGCAGAAGCGCGCCACGCCTCACTCTGCACGCTCGAGATGCCCGCGGGCGCGAGGCCGAGCGGTTGGAATGTCGCCGAGTTCTGCGCGGCAGATCCCGTTGACAGCGTAAAGACGAACGCCAGAACAGCCAGTGTGCCCCACCGAGGTGCGTGGTTTCATAAGTCATCCTTTCAAACCACTCAGACGATACCGCCCGTAGCCGCGCCGCCGTCAGGCTCAGGCAATACGCGCGCCTGCGGTTCGCGAGCGCGATCACGCGGTTTTCGGCAGGGCTCTATGCGGCGGCCATGATCAGCTTCTTACGAGACGCCGATACCGCTTACGCGCGCCGAAAGAGGAGTGTGGGATACGGAATTGACGATCGTGCGGCGACCTGTCGCGCGACGCAGCACCTGCGTTCGTCATCGCGACGCGAGCTCGTACCAGCGTCCGCGGACATTGGAACGCGATCCAGGAGCGCGCCTGCGTTTGTGTGCGGCGCTCGTTTCATTTCTTGCAGCGGTCATGCGGGTAGTTCCGCGTCGGATTTCTCCCGAATAAGGACTTCTACATTCCGGTGTTCGGCGTTGCCCGGTCCACGGCGATTTTGTGGCTTGCCAGTTTGGCTTCTCCTCAGCCGTACATGTACCGCAGCATCTTCGATGTCGCGCGAAGAGACTTGTGCCTGCCACGCCGGAGGTCTAACGTCTCCTCGGGCCAATGCATAATTTCCGGCCATTTCTCGCGAATTCTCAAGCAACTTAACTTGCCACCCGACTCCGGTTGGACGTCCAGCTGAATCGGACTCCAGCCGGTAGGGATTCTCAGAGATGTTGATTTGGAATCCATTTCAGTCGAAAATGGAAGCATGAAGACGACCGTCGATATTCCTGAGGATGAACTGAAAGACGCCATGCGCTTTACGAAGGCGAAGACCAAGCGCGAGGCCGTCGTCAAGGTCCTGGAAGAGTTCAATCGCCGTCGGCGCATGGCGGAGTTGGTCAAGTACTCCGGCAGCTTCAGCGACAGGTTCCCGACCAACGAGGAAATCGAGGCGATCGACGCGGCACGCTCGCGGAAGCTCAATGGCCGTCCTCGTCGATAGCTCGCTGTGGGTCCACCAGCTTCGAAAGAGTGGTGACCTCGCGAAACGCGATCGCGTCAACGCGCTGCTGGAGAACGGCGAAGCGGCCTGGTGTCCAGCCGTCCGGCTCGAATTGTGGGGTGGCGTGACCAATGACGCTGAGCGGAAGACGCTTCGTCGGTATGAGGCGCTGCTGCCTGACTATGAGATATCTGCCGACGTTTGGGAGCGGGCGATTCGACTGGCCGATCGCGGCCGGGCGTCCGGTGTGACTGTGCCGCTCTCGGACTTGCTGATCTTCACGTGCGCCAAGATCCATGGGCTCGGCATCGCGCACGACGACGGGCATTTTGACGAATTGGCGAAACTCGAGGCGTGATGGCGCTCACCGTTCCCCTGTCCCTGGCGCTTGGCCGGTACATGCAGCTGCCCCAACGAGTCGACGCGCAGAAGATCAGATCAGCGTCCCTCGCGTTTGCGAAACTGACGCACTTTAGTAGTCCGATTACATGTCAACGAGCACCGTGAAGCCACCGTACGACATTCGCTTCACATCGAATGGCCTCGGCTGCTTCATCGTCTCCAGTTGTAATTCGTGGGGCTCATGGTCGCCGCGCCTCCCCTACTGCTTTTTGAGACCCGAGATGCAGTTGTTGTCCGGGGTCGCGGCTGGGACCGATCCCTTCAGCCAGCATGTACCACCGGAACCGGCACGCTCCTTCACGAACGTGTACGCGCGGCACGGCTCCTGCTGTGAGCACGAGCTGCGACACGCCTCGAAGGATGGTGTCCGGAAACTCATGTAGTCCGCGCCGGCGCGATTGACGTTCACCGCGGTCGACATCGCGCCGTCGCGACTATTGAGGTACTGCGTGACTCTGCTCGCGATGTACTCGGGATACTCGTTGTCGAGCGAATGCCCTGTCCCCCGCAGAAACCGCATGTATCCGGGGGTATTAACCATCTTCGCGGCGACTTTTTGCGTGTCTTCGCCGAGCCTCGCGCACTTGTCGTCCTCTCCGGCGAAAAGGAGCATCGGCTTCGTGTTGTGCTGGTACAGCGGATCGTTAGGCCCGCCTGCCACGCGATTCTGCTGATGACTGAACGCGAGTTGTTCGGCGCCGAGCCGCCAGTGCCACGCGCGGAAGTTCGCGTCGTAAGTCTCCTGTCGATCGAGTCGAGCAGCCAGGATCGTGCGTTGCTTGCACGCATAGTTATCGGAGAACCAGCATTGCGCCTGCGGACGATTGCCCGCCAGCCCGCCAAGCTCTCCGACCGGCTGCCAATCGAATCCTCCGTAGAACAGCTCGCGCCGCAGTTCCGGTGTCTCACGCTGCGGTAGAAACCGCTCTTCGCGACCGGCCCATTTGAGTGCCCTGTTCACTGCAAGATCCTTGGTGAGGTCCCAGCCGGTGTCGCATCCGCACGTTGGACAGGTCGCAATATAGGATGGCCAGATTGACGCCGGAGACCACGGGACCACCGTCGTAATCCACGGTGTGTCGGGCGTGCGTCCAGCAAGTCGGGCCAGGTCATCCCTGCGCCCGAGCCGCATCGACATGTTCCCACCGAGACTCCCGCCGACGACGGCTCGGATTCGCGGTTTCAACTGTCCGGCGAGCTGCGCATCGAGAGCATTGACGAAGTCGACGATGAAATCCTCGACGAAATCGACAAGCGGCGTGTGGTGACACGCGACAGCACTGACGGGCCCGATACGGCCATGGTCGATGTTGTCCGCGTACCCACTGGAAGGAAGATCCATCGAGATCATCGTCCAGTTGTGTCCTTTTTGACGATGCAGGGCATCTGTGAGCTGGAGGGCTTCTTCCACTCTTGAATCCATGCCGTGGATGAACAGGATGACTTCTGCATCCGGCGCCAGCGCTGGCAGCGGCTCGGCACGCACGGTCCGCCCCGGACTCATCTCCAGCAGCGGCCGCGGCTGTGGGAAGACGGTCGGATTCGCGTGCGCGATCATGTACCGCGTCGTCACCGTGATTCCGCGGGTCGTCACCGGAATGTGAAAGAGCGGATAGCTCGCCCGCCCCCGTCCCTCGGTGCCTGGAACGTTGACGGGTAAATAAGGTTGGTCATCTTCGCCCGAAACGGCCACCCATCCGAGTGCCCGCCGTTCCGCCGAGTCGTGCGCGGCACGAAGGCTGTCGGCGACACGATAGGCGCGGTCGAGGGCAGCCGTCAGCGCCGCGTCCGGCACGCCGGCGCAGCGGGCACGCAGCGTCGCCTCCGTTGGCCGCTCCTTGATGAACCGTGCAAATGCCGCGCGGCCGGTCACGGCAAGATCCGCGAAGGCGTTGCCAAACTCACGATCGGATGGATCGTTGCCGGACGCGGGACCGTTTCGCGCGAACTTCTGCGCAGCCATGCACAGATCACCGATCGGATCCCTGGCAGCTGCCGCAGCGCGCAGCTCACTGCGCAAACGTCCTTCGTTCGCTCCCATGACGCTGCCTGGCGCGCCCGGATAGTTGGGCACAGGCCCCGTGCCGGTGGTGTACTTGTCACGCGTCGCCGCAGGGGCGGGCGGTCGAAAACCCTCCAGCGTGTAATCACCGGTCGAAACGGTCGGTATCCAGTCGAGCATGGCGCTCGGCGGCAGGTAGTAGCCTGGCGGTTCCAGATTCGGTTGGTCGCAGACGGGCCCGCGGGGAGGAACCACGGAGGCATAGTTCGTCGCGACGAGCGACTGAGTCGAACAATTTAACGCCAGCGGCGGCTTCGCCCAGGCGTCTCCCTCGCCGAAGCTCTGAGTCGACACGGTCTTCGCGCCACCCTGGCCGCAGTGATACGTGATCTCGAGCTGTTGCGTGCACAACGGGCGTGTTCTGGACCCCGGCTGCGTGCCGTTCGGCGCTTTGAACTCGCAGGTCGTCAATCCATTGCAGGCCCGAGCGACCGCCGCAGTCATGTTCCCGGGCGGTTGAATGTCCAGACATCCCTGGCGCGCGGCGTCTACCCGGATAGTGCCGGTGGTCTCTGGATCGATGGGAACAGAGGTGAATTCCGAGCTCGATCCACCGCTCGGCGAATTCGACGGATTACACCCCAACTGCGCGGGACCGTGCTTCCATGCGTCGCCAGGTACGGTCACCACATGGCGCGAATTGTCGGAGCACTGATAGGCGATCTCCAGGCCTTGCGAGCAGAACGTTCTCGTCGCGGAGTTCGGCTGCTCGCCGGGCGACTGGTACGAGCAGCTCGCCTTCCCGTTGCACGCGCGCGCCACCAGCGACGTCATGTTGCCCGCCGGCTGAATATCCAAGCAGCCTTGTCGGGCAGCGACCACGGAGATCACGTTCGCGCTCGGTGGCGGGGGCGGCGGCGTAGTCGGGGTCGGAGGAGGTGGCGGAGGCGCGCTCGGAAGATCCGGCGGATTACACGCCAACTGTGCGGGACCGTGTTTCCACGCGTCACCGGGCACCGTCACGACGCGACGGGACCCGTCCGTGCACCTGTACGTGATTTCCATCCCTTGCGTGCAGAACGGCCTGGTCGCCGAGTTCGGCTGCTCGCCCGGCGACCGAAACGAGCAGGCGCTCTTCCCGTTGCACGCTCGCGCCACGAGCACGGTCATGTTTCCCGGGGGCTGAATGTCGAGACATCCTTGCCGCGCCGTGACGATCGTGATCACGTTCGGCGCGGGTGTGAACGCGACGGGCCCGCCAGGATCCGTTGCACCAGGGTGGGCGAGGAGCACAGGCAGGAGCGTGGCCGCTGAACTCGCGCGGAGCACCATCATGCGCAGGTTCATCCGTTCCCCCTTGTGGATCGGGAAGTGCCGGACGCCGACATCGAAGATGCCGGCGAAGTAGAGGAGCCTAGCATCAGGCCCGCGTGGCGTCAATTGGAGACCGCTCCACTGTAGGGAGTACATGATCTGACCGCTCCCGAGAGCAAGTGATGTGACCGCTTCGCAATTTGCGGATTTCGGGGTACGACAGCGGCGCTGGAGGCGCCATGCCGTATCCGGAGTCCGCGTGGGAGCGGGCGATGACCGTTCAGGAAGTAATGTTAAAAGCTCTCAGTGGCGAGCTGCACTGGTTCCGCGCGGCAGAGATCTTAAGCTGGTCGCCGCGCACCCTGCGCCGGTGGCGCGAGCGCTTCGAAACGCATGGCCAAAATGGGCTGCTCGATCGCCGGTTGCTGCGGCCCTCGACGCGCCGCGTATCGCCGCCCCAGGTGGAGCGGGTCCTCCGGCTCTACCGGAGCAGTATGCAGGGTTCAATGTGCGCCACTTTCACGCCATCGCCCGGCGGGACCATGGCATCACCGTCTCCTATAGTTTCGTCAAGCACACGCTGCAGGCGGCCGGGTTGGTGAAACGGCGTCGCGCGCGGGGCCGGCATCGCCGGCGGCGGGAGCCGCGCGCGTGTTTCGGCGAGTTGCTGCATCTCGATGGCAGCACGCACCCGTGGTTAGCGCTGCGGCCCGACGAGCGCCAGACGCTCATCGCCGTCCCCGACGATGCGACCAATCAGGTGCTGCACGCGGCGCTGTATCGCGGCGAGAGCACGCAGGCGGTGATGACCGCGCTGGCGGCGGTGTTCCGCGCGCACGGCCTCCCGATGGCGCTCTACACCGATCGCGCGCACTGGGCGTTTCACACGCCCACGGCGAAAGGGGCCACGTCGACAAGACCCGCCTCACCCAAGTCGGCCGAGCCCTGGCGCAGTTGGGCATCGAGCACATTCCCGCCTACTCGCCGCACGCGCGCGCCCGCAGCGAGCGGCTCAACCGCACGTTTCAGGATCGCCTCGTCAACGAGCTGCGCGCGGCCCGGATTGCCGCAACCAGTCGCGATTGCCGGCGATGTGATCGCGACGTCCTCGAACCGCAAGAATCAGAAATGCGGTCGGCCCCGTGCCGAAGGCGCGTTGAAAGGAAGGCTGTGGTGCAGTCTCACAGGATGATGATCGGCACCACCGAAACCGCGATCTGGTTCACCTGCCACCAGAGCAGCGCGCGGACGTGGCTGTGCATGTCGTCCAGACGGCTGTAGACCTCGACAAGTGATCCCACCATCAGCCACACGGGTTCGCCCTGGTTGAACGTGTCGTCCGTCGTCGTGTCCAGGTACAACGGCGCCGATTGATCGATGTCGGGCATCAAGGCACTCACGTCGTCGCCGTCCGACGTCAGCTTGTTGTCGAAGAGCCGCACGTACTGCACGGATTCGCGCGATGGCCGCATCACTGAGCCGAACAGCCAGTAATGGCAGGACAGCGTGCCGGACGAGAATCCCCAGTTGTCCCTCAACGACATCAGCGCCTGGTTGTAGAAGTTCCTGAATTCGGCCGTGATACGCAGGCGGCCGGCATCAGGGACCGTGTAAGGCACTCCGCACGACGTGACGACGTCCGCGATGTTGACGTACAGCAGTCCCCAGAGGCCGTCGGAAAACGACGTGTGCTCGTTGTCGTCGAAATCGGCGTCGAGGATGAGTTGTCCCGAGTCCGGCAATACGAACGAGCGATTCGTGACGTCGCTGTGCTGGTCGCCACCCTTCCAGACGTATACATCGACGAGCGAAAACGGCGGCTTGAAGATCGTCGTGTTCGGATCCAGCGGAGGCTCGAGAATGTCTCCGATGGGCGGCGTATGGATGTCGCGCCATGCTGCCGCGAGCTTCTCCAATTGGCCTCCGTGGCGCCGCTGCAGCGCACGCACTTCGCGATAGCGCGGAACCGCGCGCGCGACGAGACGGCGCTGTTTACCGCGAACAGCCTTTCGCTGCGCTTCCCACTTCGCCGCATCTCCTCGCGCGGCCAGGCTCGCCTGCCGAAAATCTCTTTTCAGATCGGCGACGATGCTCTTGGCGCGTTTCAGGTCGGCCTTCCGCAGCAGCCGTTTGAGGTCGCGCTGATAACGCGCGTTCGCTTGCTGGAGCGGCGCGGACCGATCGGTCATCCGCGTGCGGCGCACGTCGTCCAGGCGATTGGGGTCGAGATTCGAGCGGGTGACGGCTCGATTGTCTGGAATGGGAAATGTTGGTTCCATGGCGATGAAGGAGCTGCGAGCCATGTTCAGGAGCGCAGCGACAACTGTCAACGACGATCTGCAGCTGAGCTGGTTGGCTGTCGCCGCCGCGCGATGGCGCATGCCTTCTTGTGCAGCAGCCGATACACCGTCGCCTTGCTGCGGGCGCCCACGGCGCTGGCGACGTCCTCGACCTTGAGCCCCGACGTGGCCATGAGCTGCTGGACACGCGCGACGCGGCGGTCCCATCGGTATTCCTGAACGGTCTTGCCGACGTGGCGCACGAAATGCCGGTTCAGCGTGCGCGGATGCGCGCCGAGCACCGCTGCCATGTCGCCAATTGATCGCGGATCGTCGGGATGCTCGTCGATCCAGTTCCGGGCACGCTCGTGCAGCGGAAGCGCGTGCACGAGGTGTGCGGCGGCCACCAGGCTGCGCGCGGGCGCGAGCAGCGGTTCGAGCGGCGCGAGCAGCGGCGCATCGTGCAGCTGTCTCAGCGCCAACGCGCGATCGGCCGCCGACGTCCAGTCGGCGAGCGCCGTTTCGAGCTGCAGGAGCATTTCGACCATTGCGCCGCGCAGCACGACACGCTCGATCGTGGTGCCGGGCACGGGGCAGTGGCGTTCGAACGTGAGCAGCGCGCGCTGCATCGCGCTGGGTACCTTCGTCGCGATCGCCCCGAACACCACCTGCGTCGCGTTGTTCATCCGGCAGAGCCACCAGGCCCGCACGGAATTGGGCGCGACCGCGGTACTGCTCGCGAGAGGATTTGAGTGATGGCTCGGGTGTCGTTCCTGCACCGCGCCGTCCAGTTGTGGAATGCGGCGACGATTACCGCACAGTTGTCGCGGCGGCCATATTACATCAAGCAGAGTACCGCTTCGGACAATCTCGTTTCGTCTTGCGTCAGACGCGCAGATTCACGCGCGATCCGCGACGGGAACTTGGTTCGCGCGCACGCGCGTATTGACTTGGTTCTCCCGCGGCGCGATAAGCCGAACCGACGACAGGATTGTCCATGAGAGCCGCCTTTTTCCTTTTGGCGCTGCTGGCTGTTCCCATCGCTGCGGAGCAGGCGGCACAGCAAGCCGCGCAGCCGCCCGCCCAGCCGCCGGCGCAGCAACCCACACCGCAGACGGAAACGCGCTACACGCACGCGCTGCTCGCGCAGGGGATCGCCGCAAGCGCGCCGATGACGGTGCCGTTACGCACCGTGCCGGGACAGATCGTGCTGCGAAATTTCGTGGTCGGCCGCGGCACCGCAAAAGACGTCGCCAATCCGGAATTCTCCGTGATGGAACTGCGCGCGGGCCACGTGTTTACGACGATCGCCGGCGATCGCCAGGAACGCGTGCCCGGCGACTTCTGGACCGTCGACAAGGGCGCGACTATCACGTTCGAAAACCCCGAGCCGCATTCGGCCGCGGTCATCCGCGTGACCTCGTTCGGCACAAACCGGTAGCGCCCCCATGCGAAGGCCTCTCGCGCTCCTCTGTCTTCTCGTCGTCGCGTCGTTGGCAGCCGGTGCGTGCGCGTCGAACGACTGGAACGCGTACGGATACGACTCGAAGCACTTCTCGAAACAACCGTCCGAATCGTCGCTGACGCCGTCGGCCGTGCAGGCATCGCTCCACGTCAACTTCGACTTCGTGATTCCGAGCGGCACGGCGGGCGGCGGATCCGTGCACAGCTTCACCGCCTCGCCGTCGGTCTACAACAACGTCGCGTACGTCGGCGGCCTGAACGGCATCTTCTACGCGATCTTCGGCACGGGATCGTCGAAGGGCACGGTCAAGTGGCAGTATCCGCCCGCGACCGCGGCGGCGGCCGACGGCTGCGGCATCACGACGCAGCCGCTCGTCATTGCGACCGGCAGCGGCAACCCGTCGGGTCCGGGCATCTCGTCCAGCGCGGCGATCGTCAGCGGCGTGCCCGGACACACGCGCGCCGTCATCTTCGGCGCTCCGGACCCGACATCCAATGGCGGCGATGGCCGTGTGTGGGCGCTCGACGCCGACACCGGACAGTGCATCTGGAAATCCGCGGTCATCGCACCGACGAGCGGCACGGCCAAGATCGGCTACTCGTCGCCGGCGATCGCGCACGGCCGCGCGTACATCGGCGTGTCGGCCAAGCACCCCGACAACCCGATCACGATCGGGCATCTCTTCGCCGTAAATCTCGCGGACGGCTCCCTCGATCCCGCGTTCAGCTTCACCGCAACGAACGGCCCCGGCGGCGGCGGGATCTGGAGCTCTCCCGCCATCACGCCGAGCGGCAACGTCGTCGTCACCAGCGGGAACAGCTGTCACAACAGCATTCCGAGTTGCGCGAGCGAGCCGAGCGTCAACCTCTCGCTCAGCATGATGAAGCTCGATTACACCAACGGCAACGTGCTGTGGCAGCTCCAGCCGGTGCCGTTCGCGCTCGACGCGGATCCCGACTGGGCCGCGCCGCCGTCGGTCGGCCAGGTGAGCTGCGGCAGTCTCGCGATGTCGGTGCAGAAGGACGGCTACGTCTACGCCGCCGACATCAAGACGGGCGGACCGTTCTCGAATCCCGCGTGTTCGAGCGCGGGGCACAGCCTCGAATGTCCGCGCTGGAGCTTCCCGCACGTCGCGTCGCTGCCGTTCACCGGCGGCACGCACACAGACACGCGGTGGCTGCGCATGCCGGCGGTCGACGGCGATCGGCTTTATGTCTACGCGGGCGGGCCGGCGCTCGACGAATCCGTGCCGGGTCATCCCGCGTCAACGTCGATCCGCCGCATGTACTCGCTCGACGTCTGCGCCGCTGACGCGAATCGCATCCGCTGGATTCTCGACGTGCCTGGTTTCGCGCCGGGCGCGCCGAGCACTGCGAACGGTGTCATCTACATCGGCTCCGACGATGGGCATCTCTACGCCTACGGCGACACGTCGATCCTCCCGCCGGCATCGTCGGTATGCAGCTATCCGGGGCTGCCTGCCGATCTCTCGTGCTCCGGCGCCGGATTCCAGCCGGTGGGCGTGCCGGTGCAACTCAAGGCGGTGACGATCAGCGGTTCGGTTCCCGGCGTCCCGGCGATTTCGAACGGGCAGGTTTACATTGCGACGACGGCGGGCCATCTCATTGGGTTGACGCCGTGACCGCCTCAGGTATCAATCGCCGTCTCCTGGTCGCGGCGACCGTCGTCGGTCTTGCCGCATGCCGTCGGGCCGGGCCGTCAACGACGCAACAACGCGAGCCGACGCCGCCGGAGCGCGCCGACATTCCGAAGATCGCGCGCCAGATTCCTCCGCGCGAAGCGATCGCCGGATCGAACGCGCGCATGGCGCTGCTTTACTCGCACGCGATTCCGGGCATGAACGCGCGCGTCGAGGTGCGCGAGTACTACGTGAGTGAGGGCGCCGCGTTCCCGGTGCCGGTGGCGAGCGAGACGCTGCTCGAGGTTCTCGGCGGCGTGTTCGACGTACAGGCGGTCGCGCTGAAAGGCGAACAGCTAAAAGGAACGATCTGGGCCGTCCAACCGAATGAGCGCGTGGTGGTGCGCACGACGTCGCAGATGGCGGTGCTGCGCGCCGTTTCGATCATTCGTCAATGACCAAAGGGGATACGCATATGCGATCAATTCTGTCGAGGCCCGTCTCCGCGATCGCCGTCGCGGCGCTGCCGCTGGCCATTGCCATCAGTTTCTCGAGCGGCGGCGTCGGCGCGCAAAGTATCCCCACGGATCCGCAGGGCGGCTGTCCTGTCTCGGCGGCTAAGTTCGCGTCGTGGTTCGAGACCGGCGTGCCCGCGGCGGACGGCGAGGTCAAGCCGGCCGATAGCGTGAACTTCCCCGACATTCCCAACTGCAGCTTCTACGACTGGTCGAAGCAGATGTACCTGTGGCTGACGTCGCCGGCGCCGTCGAAGTACGGAGGCGGCTCGCGAATCTTCAATTCGCCGACGTTCTTCGACGTGTCGCCGCCGGATGCCAACAACCAGCGCACGTTCAGCCAGCACGAGCCGGGCTTCATCAAATTCTTCACCTTGCGCATGAACAAGCCGGGCCCGCACAATCTGCCGTTCATCTTCGACAAGCGACACAGAATGTTCGAGGTCCAGCCCGCGAAACTAGGACCCACCGGCAAACCGGTCGTCCTGAACGCGGCGCGGAAGGAAGTCGAGATCTCCGACATCAGGATCGGCGCCAACAGAAAAGCCACGTTCATCGACGCCGCCAGCAGGCCGATCGCGCGCGCAAAGCTGGTGGCCCTGCCCGCGCCGGTGCTTCGTCCCGCGCCGGCTATCCCCGCGAGGGGCCGCCTGCCAACAAGAGCCGTCCCGCAGCCGAGGCTCAATGTCGCGCAGCAGTTTGTGATCGGCCGGAAGCACATCTTCCTCGACCTGCTCGGCAATGTGATCGATACCGAAGAGGGCCAGGCCGGCACCAACGCGGCGCTGATGTCCCAGGGCAACTCTCTCGTCTACTACGCGACGATGGTGAACGACGTCTATACGTACTTCCTGACCGGCAACAAGAACAATGCATTCAGTCCGGCGTTCACGACGTTTCCGATCAACCAGGCCGATTTGACGAAGATCGAGAACTTCGCCGCCACGAAAAACGTGAAGTTCCCGGATGGCATCGCGCTCGCCATCGAGATCAAGACGGCGTGGGTCGAGGCATCGACGCTGCCCAACGCCAGCGACTACATCACCATGAACGCCACCGTACCCTCGTACGACACCAGCAACGCGGCGCAGTGGGTGGCGAACGGCACGAAGAAGGTGACGCTGGCGCTCGTCAGCATCCACGTCGTCGGCAGCACGAAGGGCCACCCGGAGATGATCTGGGCGACGTTCGAGCATTTCGGCAGCACGCCGGCCGCCGAATACAAATACAACTCGACGACGGGGTTGAAAACCGTTCCGCAGAGCACGGCCGGCATGTGGCTGTTTTCCAAGACCAACGCGACGGGCCAATTCAACTGCGAGCACATGACATGGGACACTGCCAACAACAACATCAACGCCTTCCAACCGCCGGGGAATTGCACGCCTCCCGTCCCCGGCACGGTCAGCCCCAGCGATACGCTGCGGGTGAATCCGTGGGGGATGGCCGGCACGGCCGCCACCTCGAACACCGAGTTGATCTCCTCGCACAACACAACGCAGGTGCCCGGCAACGACGTGCGGAACAAGTACTTCATGACCGGCGCGACGTGGACGCCGTTCGGGATTCCACCCAACGGCAACAACGCAGTAGGCACCAACAAGATGGCGAATAGCGCGCTGGAAACGTACACCCAGAGCACCAACTGCTTTGGCTGCCACCTCGGCAACATGCTGGGCGATCCGGGCGGGGCCGGTTTGAGCCACATCTACGGCACGCTGAAGCCGTTGTTCTAATCAAGGAGGAGACGATGCCCGACGATCCGAGAGCGCCGCGGCCGCCCAGCGGCATGACGTTCGAACATTTCACGGAGTCCACGCTCAGCGCGATCTTTCGTGCCGCGCGGCTCCACGGCGTAACGCACGGCCCGATCACGGTGGGCGTTGTCATCGGTCCGGGAACGTACGGCGGTCACGTACTGACGTGCGGCTTCAACGACGTCGTCAAGCCGTTCTTCACCGAATGCTATCGATCACACATGCTGTTCAAGTTCGATCTCTGGGACAAGAACCAGGTGCAGGCGAACTGGCAACAGATTCACGACGCCGTCCAGAACGGCTCGATGCCCGCCGCCGGGTGTCCCGGCACGTTCAACCAGAGCGGTTTCCTGCAGGCCTTCCAGTGCTGGAAGGACCAGTCATTCCCACCATAACGCGCAACGACGCACCCTCGGCAGACCGGCGCTTCCGGCCTGCCGGGGTCCTGAAATACCGGGTGCCGTTCACAGGAGCCTAGGTCGCGAGACCGCGACGAGCGGTTCCACGCGCATCGGGCGCTCGACGCGATTGTCTTCATTGGGCATTCCAGCGGAGTCGCTCCACAGATCAGTCGAGTGAAGATGGCGAGAACCTTGCTCCGAATCCCGCAGGAGGTTCCATGCGCAAGGGAAGCATAGCCGTATTGGGCATAGTCGGCGGTCTGTTTGCCGGCACAGCGATCGCGCAACCGCCGCCAAACCCGAGCCAGACTTCCGATACGGCACAGCCCGATCGCGTGCCGATTTTCCGCGTCACCGTCGTGGGCCGAACGGCGCCAGCCATCAACTACCGCCCGCGTCGTGGTGAAACGAAGATCGATTTCGCCGGCACGCCACTGTTGCCGCAGGCAAAAGGGAAAGCGACCATCAGCGGCGAGAAGGGCTACATCAGGATCGACGCCAAGTTCGACGATCTTCAACCTGCGACGCGTTTCGGCCCCGAGTACCTGACCTACGTCGCCTGGGCGATCACGCCCGAAGGGCGCGCGACGAATCTCGGCGAGCTCCAGATCAAGCACGACAGCGGCGACCTCAACGTGACGACCGAGCTGCAGGCGTTCGGGTTGATCGTCACCGCTGAGCCGTATTTCGCCGTGACGCAGCCGAGCGATGCCGTCGTGCTCGAGAACGTCGTCCGCGACAGGACGGTTGGCAACATCGAGGTGATTGATGCGAAGTACGAGCTGCTGAAGCGCGGCTCGTATCTGATGAACCAGGACTCCGGCCGGCTGAAGGTCAAGGCGTTTGAGCCGGGGGCGCCGCTCGATCTCGCGGAAGCGCGCAACGCCGTCGCGCTGGCGCGCATCGCGGGCGCCGATCGATACGCATCCGACACTTTTGATAAGGCCGACCGGCTGCTGACGCAGGCCGAAACGGCGCGGAAGAAGCACCGGGGCGGCGATGCCATCATGATGCCTGCGCGCCAGGCGGCACAGACCGCGGAGGACGCACGACTGATCGCGATCCAGCGGATGGAAGAAGAGTACGCTGCGCAGCAGCGCGCGGTGATGGCGGATCGCGAGTCCGCGGCCATCGCGCGCGCGAGGACCGAGGAAGAGCGCCGGCGTCAGGCCGAGAACGACAGGCAGGCTGCGGAGCGGGTGAAGGCCGAAGCGGAGCGCTCCAGGACGGCGGCGGAACTCGACAAACAGGCGGCAGATGCCGCGCGAGTCGAGGCCGAGCGGGCGAAGGCGGCGGCAGAGCGCTCGAAGTCGGAGGCCGAACGCGCGGCCGATCGGTTGGCGGAGGAACGCCGGGCCGCGGAGGACGCGCGGAAGGCGGCCGAAACAGCGCGCGCCGCCGCCGAGGCACAGGCGCAACAGGCGCAGTCCACGGCCGCGCAAGCGCAGCAGACCGCCGCGCAAGCTGAACGGGAGAAAGCGGAGCTGCGCGAGCAGCTGCGCCAGCAGTTGAACGTCATCCTCGAGACGAGGGAAACCGCGCGCGGACTTATCGTCAACCTCTCCGACGTCCTGTTCGACACGGCGAGCGCCAACCTGAAGCCCGGCGCCCGAGAGAAGCTCGCGAAGATTGCCGGCATCGTCATGGCGCATCCGGGCCTGGAGATGGCGGTCGAAGGACACACCGACAGCGTCGGCAGCGCAAGCTACAATCAGCAACTCTCCGAGCGGCGGGCAGATTCCGTGCGGTCCTATCTGGTCGGGCAGGGCATTGCTCCGTCGGCGGTCGCAACGAGCGGCTTCGGCGAAGAGCAGCCGGTCGCCTCGAACAGCACGGCGGCTGGACGCCAGCAGAATCGCCGCGTGGAGCTCATTGTGTCCGGCGAACCGATAGGCCGGCGCCGGTAAGTCACATGCGTGTGGCGAGGCCGTCCTGCTCAGACGCCCGGCAAACAGATCGGGCGTCTGACGACCATTTCTCTTGACCGAGGACGATGACCGTCCTCTTGTAGTTAGGGGCCGGCGGCTAGCGTTAATGGCGACGACTGGCTGCCCGTCGCGCCGACGGCCGCTTTGTGGCGACGCCGCGTACTGTTCCCGTGCCAATTTCAGTGAGAGCGAAGCCCAAGCGGGCTCGCTCAGCAGGTACGCGTGCGCCAGCGGTCGAGCGAACAAAAGCACTACCGGGCCAACGCCAGCAAGTAGGCGCGATGCTCCTTCTGAAGCGCGCCAAAGTCGGTGCCCTCCAGGCCGCCGAAAATCCCTGCGGCCTCGCGCAGGCAGGACACCACGCGCTTCAAGTGTTCCGGATATTCGCGGTTGGTCAACTTTCCGCTCTCGCGTCCTTCGATGAACTCGCTGGATGCGTCGATGACCTTTGGCGCGCACGCGAGCTGCGCCACCTTCTGATTCTGCCGGAACAGCTGCTTTTGCCAGCGAACCATCTGAACGATATCGGCCGGATCGCCACGCTGTAACTGCAGCGCGGTGAGCGACGCGTCGAGGGCGTTCAGGAGAGTGGCCACTTTCGCGACGACTCGCGCCGCACTCGTTTCAGTTTCGACGTCGCGCAGCAGTGCCTCCAAATCGAACGCGTCAGCGCCACGCTCGCGAACCGCGGCAAGGTCCTTTCTGAGGTGAGGGACCAACTCACCGCGCACGAACCGCATGTAGGCGAGGCCGGTCGCCACACTCCGCAGCTTGATATCCGGCTCGGTCGCTTTGCCACCGAATCCCGCAACCAGGCGCTCGGCCTCTCCGCGATAGATGTTGAGGCTGTCGCGAATAGCTCCCGCGAGATCGCCCGTGCGCACGCCGACGGCAAAACCGTTGACGGGCACGTCACCCGCCAGTTCCTCGACGGTGACAAACGCGGTGCCGCCGGCAGGTAGACCTGCAGCTTCGACATCGACCCGGACCCAGCGGTTCTCGCCGGGCTGTACCGCCGGGACGACGAGCGTCTTTCCAAGACCCGCCGCCTCGACGGCTCCCACGGTGGCCGGCCTCTGACTGCCAATCGTCCGCAGCTGCGCGTTCCGCACGTAACGCTTCGAGATTCCGCTCACCGCGATCCGCAGCGGCATGTCCCGGGTCACCAGCGCACCGTTGTGCACGATCGCGTAGTCGCTCACACTGCCGCTGGCGCCCGCCGTGGTGGAGAGATGCATGTTGCGCTGCGCTTTGTGATTGTCGTTGACGATCCGCAGGTCGGTGGTTGGCCAACCGGGCGTCGCGCCAGCCAGGCTCGGTGGAATGTACGGACTTCCAGGCGTGGAAATCTGGACCGCGAGGCAGAGATGGTTTCCGGCGATCGCGCTCAAGCGCCAGTGATACGCCGACGTCGTCCACGGCCCCGCGCCGGCGCCCGTGGCGATCACCGGATCCGGATCGAGAAAAGACACGTCCGGGTCGCCGGTTGTCGAATCCACATAATTACTGCCAACGCCGAACTTGGAGACCAGGAAATGTGCCGTCACGGAGGCGGACGGCCCAGTCACGTTGCGGCGGACACGCGCGAACGCCCAGTTGTTGCCGGCATTGCCGGATCCATTACCCGCGTCCTGGTTGGTCGGTTGATCGTTGACGAAAGGACCAGGCGATCCGTTGCGGCGATTCCACACGTCGCTGGTTGTGTAGAACACCGGGTTGGTGGAGGGCTCCACGCCCTTGTCCGCGTGGGTCGCGTCGGTCGTCCAATCTCGCACGTAGAAGTCGCTGGCGGGTGCCAGCGTGTCCGCCTCGAAGAAGTACGGATCGATCGAGAGCGGCACTTCCGTGGTGTGGGCCGCTTCCGCATAGAGTTTGTGCGATGCCCAATCAACGTAGCGCTGAAAGACCACGCCTGGCAGAAAGGTTGCGGTATCCGGATAATTGCTCGCCGAGAACATCCCGAAAAAATTCCTGCCCGCCGCCTGAAGGGACGCGTAATCGCCGACATACACGCTGCTCGCAATAGTACCTGTCGGGGTCGTGGCGTTGGTGTTGGCCAGCAGCAGCCCCGGGCTGTCGAACGTCGTCGCGTCAGCGTCCGTCGTGCGACGAAGCCGCGCCTCCCAATGTCCGGACACAAGGCGCTGATACAGGACGCCCACCGTCCCGAGCGAATTGATCGCAACCTGCGGATTCATCGCGCTCGTCGCGGAGAGCAGGTCTCCCGACCAGTTCTGTCCGCGATCGATCGAACGGCGCACGTGAATCGTTTCGCTGTTCGCGCCGTTGCTGTCGCCGTACGCGACGTAGACGCGATCGCTGTTGCGCGGATCCACGGCGATACTGAGATTGCTGGCGCCGAGCCGCTGCTGACCCATGGTTCCGGACTGCAGTGTCAGCGCGGTGGTCACGAACCGCCCGGGTTTGCTGTCGCTCGGATCGGTGAGTGCGGTAAACCCGCCGGTGCCCCATGCGTCGTCGCGCACGACGACCACTCGAGGCGATCCGCTCCAGTCGCCGATGAACGCGGCGTACACCGTACCATCCAGGTGCGGCGCCGGAACCTGCGCGAAGCCGTCCTGACAGGCCGTGGTGCGCGACTGGATCAGCGTCAGGGCAAAACTCGGCGCCGCAACCTTCGCGTTCTGGGAAATGTCCAGGGTGGAGGTCCGTCCGTTCGGCGCAACACACGAATACCCGTTGTTGAATCCGACGTACAACTTGTCCTGACCGACCGGCGCGCCGGCAATCGCGCTGAGCGCCTTCGTGTGCGGCTGGTCCACGTTGCCGGTGCGCGTGTCCAGTGTCGCCATCACGGTGGCGCCGTCCTGGAAGTCCTGCGCACGCAGCACGCTCATCGGGTACCCCGAGGTGACCGCGCTCAAAATTCCGCCGTACAGCCAACTCGTCTCGTGCAGCGGCGACCCGCTCAGCGTTGAACCAAATGTCAGGTTGATATCGCCGGTCGGGAAACCGTTTCCCATTTTGCTGGGCACGATGTACGCCAGGGTCCAGGTCGCTCCGCGATCGACAGATATGTAAATCGGAGCGGTGGCGGTGAGCATCGGACCCTGCGTGAGGTTGTCCCACGTGAACGCTGAGCCTGCCATGCGGTTGTAATCGTTGGGGTCGATCGCGAGGGTCGGCTCGGAGTCCTGATTCCGCTCGCCGCTGCGGTTTTGCGGGATCATGTTCACCAGCCGGTTTTGTGCGGCGCCGCCGAGCGACATCACGAGCACTCCGACGAGGATCGCCGTGATCCGGGCCCGGGCCCTGTCACGCGCCTCCATCACTGCCCCTCCTTGATCACTCTGCCGACACGTCCTTCGTCAGCCGACGGAAGCACATCGAAGGGGTGGCTCACGACCACCGCGCTCTGATCCTGCGCGAATCTCAGGACGCCCTCATTGCGCAGCAGTCGTGTCTCGTCTTCCTGCGGCCGGTGCCCGAGGAAGACCCACTGCTCCCCCTCTTTCGGTTTCGGCACGTTGAACCACATGATGTCGCGGCTGTTCGGGAAGATGACCGTCACGGTGGCACCGTTCTGCGTACCGCGCAGCGCCGAATCCACGCGAACAATCGCGGCACGCCATTCAGGATCGTGCTCGCTCCGCAGTTCACGCGGCGCTCCCGGCACCTCACTTTCCAGCGCGCGGACGCTCTGAACCGTACCGCGGAACACGAGCGCGGCGATTGCCAATCGCTCGCGCAACGGCTGATCGCTGCGGCGCTGCAGGCCGGCCGCGAGTGCCGGCGGAACGGCAGCGGCCAACTGCTGGCCGACGGGGATTTCCCCCTCGTCGGCAAATGTGAGCGTCTTGCCGGCGAGGCGTGGGTTTCCGAAGAAGTAGGCCCGCGCGCCAACCTTGATCGTTTGAGGTGCTTTGAGAATGACCGTCGCGGTGCCGCCGCTCTGATCCCCAACCAGGTCGGCGCCCGCGAGCATCTTTTCGATCTTGATGACCGCCGTGGCGTTGGTGGCTGGAAGCAGCGGCTCTTCACTCGCTCCCACGCGGACGACCGTTCCAAGAACCACGATTGACGAACGGCTCGCCAGGTCCGTCATCGGATCCGGCTGCGCTGCAGCCGCGATCGCCGCCGCACCGCAGGCGAGCGCGAGGGCTGCCATCAACCGGACGCGGTGATATCGCTTGACTCGTTCATGCTGCTTCACGTCTGCCTCCGCTCGCCTGAATCGCCAGAGCGCCGTGGTGTCGAGGATGGCAGCTGTAGTGTCGTCGCCGTCATCCCCGCGATCAAGTCTGTTTGTGCCCTGCTTCTTGCTTTTGCTGCCCAGTTCTTGCGCGGACGAGCTTGCGGCATGCCCGATGCCGACAGCAGAATGCACGCTGCAAGCCGCCATGCAGATGCCAGCCACACGCCCCGCCCGGCGTGGATGCACAGTCCGGGCACTCGTTTCCGCGGCACAGTTTGCCGCCGGTATGGCTGCGCTCCAGCCCGCGACCAGCGTCAAGGCCTTCGTGCGCATCGCGCAATTCATCTCGGACGAGTGGTCGATGCGGGAGATCGTCGTCATCCGCGCGTTGCTGGCCACGCTGATTCTCCGCCTCGCTGTCCATTTAGACGCGCGGATGCCGGCGGAAGACGTTCACCGGCTGATTTCCGACCTGGCCGGCGCCGAAACCGGGCACGATCTCCGTCTCGCGTACGAACGCTGCATCTTCGCGATCGCAGCGGCCACGACCCACGCCTCCGCGAAGCAGATGTGGACGGCTGACAAACGCATTACTGTAGACTGGCGCCGCCGATGTCTGTCCTGATCGAGGTGCGCGGCCTTCGCAAAAGGTTCGGCGATATCGAGGCCCTCGCCGGCGTGAGCTTTCACGTCGCCGCCGGAGAAATCTACGGCCTGCTCGGTCCCAACGGCGCCGGCAAATCCACGACGATCAGTATTCTGTGCGGGCTGATCAAACCTGACGGAGGAGAAGCGCGCCTGAACGGCATCGATGTCGTTCAGCACCCGGTCGACGCGAGGCGCGTCCTTGGCGTTGTGCCGCAGGAGGTCGCGCTGTACTCGGACCTGTCGGCGCGCGAGAATCTGGCGTTTTTCGGAAGGCTGTACCGCCTGCGCGGCGCGGCGCTTCAGCGGCGGATTGACAGAGTGCTCGAGCAGGTGAACCTGGCCGATCGCGCGAAGGAGCCCATCGAGCGGTACTCCGGCGGCATGCTGCGGCGGCTGAACATCGCCGTCGGGATCCTGCACGAACCGAGCATCGTTCTGCTCGACGAGCCGACCGTCGGCCTCGACCCGCAGTCGCGCGCAGCCATTCTCGATCTCGTGCACGCAATTGCCGCGAATGCCGCCGTCGTCTACACGACACACTACCTGGACGAGGCCGAGCGTCTCTGCGATCGCCTGGCGATCATGGATCACGGATCGCTGCTGGCGGAAGGATCGCTTGCCGAACTGCGGCAGGCGGCCGGCGAGCGCGAGATTATCGCGCTGCGCGGCGAGTTCCGTGCCGAGGCCGTGCCGGCTGCAATCGGTGCGGCGGCCGATATTCAACTGATCAAAGGCGACAGCGATGAACTGCTGTTCAGCGTCACGAGCGCCCAGCGCGAGCTCTCGACATTGATGGGAATCGCCGCGACATTCGGTACCGTGCGGGAAGTCGCCATCAAACAGCCAAGTCTCGAGAACCTCTTCATCAAACTAACCGGCCGGGGCCTCAGGGAGTAACGCTCCGATGGGTCCATTCATCATCGCGCGCCATCACCTCCTTCGCATCGTCCGGAGTCCGGGCCTCATCCTCATTCTGCTCGCCGTGCCGGTGACGCTCGCGGGGTTGGAGTACGCGGCGTTCGGCCCGACCGTGGCGTCAGGCAAGCTGCCGCCAATCAAGGTTCTCATCCTGGACAATGACAGGACCTTCGCGTCTGCTGCCGTTCCTCAGGTGTTTACGGCCGGCGGGCCGCTGGCGGACATGTTCGAGACGTCACCGGTTGCGGATCGCACGGCCGCGCGCGCGTTGTTTCAAAAGAACGAGGCGTCGGCGCTCGTGATCGTTCCGAAAGGGTTCCAGGACGCGTTGCTCGCCGGCGGCCGGGCCGACGTGCAGTTCGCACCGAACCCTGTGCAGACCTTTTCGCCCGCGATTGCTGCGGCCGTCCTCGACATGACCGTGATGATTGGAAATGGAATTTACGGACAGGCTGCTGCGCCGCTGCAACGGATCAATGCCGCACGCGCGGCGAATCGGCCGCTGACCGCGGATGACGCCGCGGACATTGCTCGGGGATTCTTCGAAGCGGCGCGCCGGTTGAACGGCTTGATGGCCGTCAGCAACCTCACTGTTACGTCGGTTCGTCCTGCCGCGGAGACGGCGGGACCCGGCGCCGACGCCAAACAGTTTTTCGCGTTCGTCTTTCCGGGACTCATGATCTTCGGCGCCCTGTTCGTCAGCCAGTCACTGGCGCTGCGGTTGCTCCGCGATCGCGCGCGGGGCGTCGAGCGGCGGCTAGCGATGACATCGCTCTCGCCGGCGGCGCAGATTGCGGGCTCATTCCTGTTCATGGTCGCCGGTCTCATCGTCGTGCTCGTGCTGCTGCTGGCCGTCGGCGCGATCGTGTTTCGCATCCAGTTGAAGAATCCGCCGGCGCTACTGGCGCTCGCCGTGGGGTTTGCCATCTTCGCGGCGGCGCTGCACCTCGCCATCATCGCGATCGCGCGCAACGAACGCAGCGCCTCCTTCATGGGAAGCGGCATCGTCATGCTGCTGTCGCTGCTCGGCGGAACGTTCTTTCCCGCCGAAGAGATGCCCGCGTTCCTGCGAAACGTCGCCTTCGTCATGCCGAACGGCGCCGCGCAGCAGGGGTTTGTGGACGTCCTGGCGCACGGACGCACGCTGGCGGAGACGTCCGGTCGCATTCTTACGACATGGGGATGGGCGCTCGTGATGATGGCCATGGCCGTCGCGGGCGTGCGCCGACGAGCGGAACACGTGTGACCGCACTCTATATCGCGCTCAATGGGCTCCGTCTGACGGTGAGAAGCCGCGAAGCAATCTTCTGGATCTTCATCGGTCCGCTGATCATGGCGGCGTTCTTCGGCATCCTCTTCAAGCCCCAGCCGCCCTCGAAGGTGCATCTCGACATCGTGAACGCCGACGCGACCGACAGCGTCGCGAGGAGCATCACGGAATCGTTGGAGAAGGATGGGATCGTGATGACGCGCGTCACCACGGCCGCGCAGGGGCGGATGACGCTCGTCGTGCCTGCTGGCGCGGCGGCGGCGATTGCTGCAGGCCACCGGCTCGATCTGCGCTTGCATGCCGGCGCGGAAGAGACGCGGGCTGAAGGAAATCTCCGGTTCAAAATCTTCAAGGCGCTGGTTGCTTCGGCGATTGGCGTGAAGCCGACAGACGCCCCTGGTCCACTGACGATCGTGACCACCGACGTCGGCGTGGCCGCGCATCCGGTCAGCGCTGGTTTCCAGCGGTCGGTCCCAAGTTACATGGTGATGTTCGTGTTTCTGAATCTGCTCGTGTCCGGCGCCGGCATCGCGGAAGAGCGAAAGCTCGGACTCCTCAGGCGGCTCGGGATGGCGCCTATCTCTCGCCGCGACATCGTCCTCGGCAAGCTGCTCGGCCGCTTCTTCATCGGCTGGATTCAGATCGCCTGGATGCTCCTGGCGGGCCGCGTGCTGTTTTCGATCCAATGGGCGCAGCATGGCTGGGTGATGTTCGGTTTTCTCAGCCTGTTCGCGCTGGCGTGCGCCTCGCTCGGCGTGTTCTTCGGCACACTGTTCAAGGATCCGGACAAATGCCGCGGCATCGCGATTTGGACGGCGATCCTGCTGGCGCCGCTCGGTGGACTGTGGTGGCCGATCGAGATCGTGGGGCCGACACTCAAACGCGTGTCACACCTCGTGCCGACGGGCTGGGCGATGGAACCGATCAACGCGATGCTCGCCTTCGGAGCCGGCGCTCAGGATGTGCTGCCGTTCGCGGCAGCGTTCGTCGCGTTGTTCATCGTCACGTTCGTGCTGGCTACCCGCCGTCTGCAGACGATTTAGTGCGGGCGTCCGGCGCCGATTGAAGCTGTGTAATGGCGGCCGACGTGTTGGCGCGTTCTCCTTCCTAGCTCTTTAAGCTCGCAAGATAGCGCAGCACCGAACGGCCGGGCACGAAGAAGTAACCACCGCCGATGGTTCGGACAAAATCGGGCATCGCCTTCAGGCGTGCTGGCGCTTCTCGCGTCGGAAAGCTGAAGCCATCGTCCGGCCGCGCGGCGCCGGGGTGACGGCTGCCGACGACGGGATCGCGTTCATCCAGCAGCCCGTGGAACGACGGGGCCTGCAGCCATGACTGCTGGACGAACTCGAACTGCCGTTCGAGGTCCGCATTCAGGCACATGAAAAAGAGACCAGGGTCGCGCCCTGCCTTTTCACGATAGCGCCGGCCGACGCGAAGAACGCGGTGGCGGTTCGTGATCGCCAGCTGTTCCTCCGACCCGGCATCGAAGCTCTCGCGCGGGTTCGCGCGGCGGATGTGCGCGCCGAATGGACAGCGTAGCCCCTGAGGATCCTCGGCGCCGAAGAGGAAATCGTTGTCAGGCGTGATCGCGACCTCGCGCACCTCCTCGTTCGTTCGGTTCACCGCAACTTTCTTGTGCGCCACCGGTCCGGCTGGCACGCGCTCCGCCTGGGCGGGTGGTGGTGGCGGCAGCGCCATCGCCGTTACTTCGGCCGTGCCTTTTCCGGTTCGCGTCAGCGGCCGGTCCTGATCGCTCTCGCTCCCAGCCTGATAGGGGAACCGCACGAGCGACGAACCATCGGGCCATCGTCCGACGAGCTTCGCGCCGACGAACTCGGGCCTCACGCCGCCCCAATGCGGAAACTGATTGTGAAGCTGTGATGCGCTCTGCTCGCAGAAGCTCCAGAAAGCGGCGACGTGCTGTTCGAGCTGCCGGATCGCGAGGAAGCTGCCGTTCCGGCCAAGGTCGCGATCGTCGTTGACGATCGGACGCGCGAAGCCGTGCTGCGATGACGCGGCGATCGGAAGGGCGTTGCCCGGATCGTGAATCGCCGCGAGCGTCGGTCCGGCTGGCAGGTTGCCGCGATTGTCCGGATAGCCCAGGATGAACTCGCCGGCTTCGACAATGTGGATCGGATCGGCACCGCGAAGCGCCTTGTAGGTGCCGCGTATCGCCGGCTGCGAGACGCCGTCCACGAACCCGAACGGTTCGAGCTTCGCGAACTTGATTTGTTGATCGGTCGCAGTCTTCTCCGGTAGGTCGACAAAGGGCGCTTCCATCACGATCCGATGGCGGCGAGCCCTCAGGCTGTCGTCCATTTCGTTGCGTGTCTTCGCCACCGCCTCCGGGTCCTTGCCATACAGCAACAGCACGCCGTCGACTGGAGCCAGGGGCCCGCCCCATTCCCACTCGCCCGGCGCATTCTGCAGGTCGTCGCCGAGAATGCGCGACCGCGAGGCCGACGACATGCCGTCGAGGAACGCCGAGGGGAACGTGGCAAGTGCATCGGCGGGCAACTGCAGCTTCGCGAGCGCTGGCGCCGCGAGCGCCAGGATGATCGCGCAGTCGCCGAGCTTGCGCCCGTCGCCGAATGACACGTGGCGGCCCACGTCGCCCAGCCATTCACGCGCGCGTGCGCCGTCGTCGTCCAATGCAAAGCCGATGCACATCGCGTACTTCATGAAGCCGAGTCCGCCGAAGACCAGGCTCTGGATCTCGTTCACTTCCATCGCCGCCGCGGGCCGCGGCCGCGCGCCGAAGAGCAGCAGCCATCGCCGCGCCTCTTCGTCGGTCAGGATCGTGCCGAGCCCCTGACGAATCGCCGCGTTCGTGCGGATGTTCGTCGTCGTCAGATCCGGATAGGCGGAGTACCAGCAGCCGGTCGGCACCTGCTGACGACGCGCCCACCGTTTGAAGAAATCACCGTCGCTCGCGCCCTTCTGAATCAGGTTCGCCGCCTTCGGGAAGCCTTCGGTGTTCGACCAGACTCCAGTCAAGCCGTTGTGCGCTTTGGTGATGAAATCCTCGAGGTAACTCTCAAAGCTGCCGCCATAGTTGGACAGGAAGATCAGATCGCGCGTGCCCGGCACCATGACCCAGCGCGCGAAATGGATCGTGCCGAGCGTGCCGAGCCAGCCGGGTCGATACAGGTGGGTTGCCAGCTGCACGATGGCGGTGAACACCAGCTTCAGCGTGATGCGCCGGAGGAGCCCCGGCTTCATCACCGAAAGGGCCGAGAGATGATTCTGGGCGGCGAAGTTCTCCCCGGCGACGCTCGCTGCGACCTTCTGCGGATCGGGCGCCCGATGGTCGGGCATCTCGCGATTCTCGCGGTTGCGGAAGACGACGTAGGCGATACCCCCGAGCACGGCTGTGGCGATCAGCGTGGCGATGACGGCAACGAACCCGTTCATCAGCGCGGGAAGGATGCCGCGCAGGGTGTGATCCATGGACAGAGCAAGGGCGAACACCGCCAGCGGCGGCAGCGCCAGCGGCCACAGGTACATCCTCGTGACGTTCCACGCGATTCGCAGATAAGGGCCGACTCCGGAGCGTTCGGCCTCGAGCGCGGCGGCATCTTCGGCGTGGAGCGCCCAGGCGAAAGCGGCATCGTCGAGCAGCCGCGCGCGCACACGCTCCAGGGTCGCCAGGGCGGACGTGAATTGCGACGTGTCCTCTTCGACCAGCACTTTGAGACGGTCGCGCAACTTCTGTTCGTCGCGGATGCGTTTGACCGAAAGTCCCGGCGCGCCGGCAAACACGATTCCGGGGTTGTCGAAGAAACCTTGTCCGACGTGCACGACGTGCGAGGTCCAGTAGCGTGCAAGTGGCTCCCTTCCGCGATCGACGGCGAGCGCATACGCGGGTTCGACCAGCGGACCGAGATGCATGGCGAGCGCACGGATCAGCGCGTCCTGGCTGCCGTCGCCGGAGAACTCGAACAGCAGATGGCCGCCACCCGCGGTGGCGTCGAAGACTGTCAGGCTCGAGAAATGAATCGCCAGACCGCCGGGTTCGGCGGCCACCGCTTCGAAGGCTCGCGTCGCCGCGGACGACGCCGGGTTGCCGAGCGCGTCGACGATGCCGCGCGCGTCGATGACATGTTTCTGCGGAATCCTGCAGATGATCGTGACCAGCGTGTGACTCAAGACGGCCTCCGCAAGGTGACAACGAGCTCGTCGATGAACGGTCCCACGAAGCGCGGGCGGCCGACGCAGGTGATGCCGCGCGCGACGAGCCGCGAGACGAGCTCAGGCAGCTGCACGTCGTTGACGCCACGTCCGGCGCACGGGTGCAGGCCGCCGCCGAAGTTGATGTAGTGGCTCCGAGGACGCGTGGGGTCGAGGCGCCTCGGCCGCGGAAAGACGCTGGGGTCGAACATCGCGGCCTGCGTGAACGCCGCGACCTTGAACCCTTCTCCGATCACGCGGCCGCCGATCGTGGTCGCTCGCGACGATCTGCGGAACACCACCGGCGCAGACGACCACATCCGCAGCGCCTCCGAGCACCAGCCGAGCATCCGCTGGCGGTCGTCGACATCCCGCTCCACCTGGGCGAGGAGCGCTGGATCGGACGCGAGCACGCAGACGATGCGCGGCACCGTTGGGGCGGTCGTGTCGATGGCGCCGACGAGGAGGCCCACCAGGATACGGCGGGCGATCTCGGGATCCAGCGGCGCCCCGCAGTCGTCGCGAATGGCCAGCAGCCGTCCCAATACGTCGTCGATCGCGACGGCGTCGAGGCGGCGGCGGGCGATCTCGTCGGTCATCCACGTCCGCATCTCCGCCGCGGCGCGCCGCGCCCGCGCTTCCACCTTCTTCTCGTCCGGGTTGGCGAGAAAGCTGAAATGAAAGAGCGCGCGGGATACGCGCATGAGATCCGCTTCGGTCGGTCCGGGAATTCCGAAAAGGTGCGCCGCCGTGCGCGCCGCGACCGGGTGCGCGTAGCCGTGCGCGACGTCGATCCTGCCGCTGGCCGCCACAGCGACGTCGAGAATCCGGTCGGCCTCGTCGCTGATTCGCGTGCGCAGATCATTGCTGTCGATGCGGGCGACTGACTCGTACATCTGCCGCCGCTCGCGCGCGAACTGCGGACCGCGGTCGAGGCCGAGCACGAACGGACCGCTGATGGCGTCGAAGTTCGGACCGTTGATCGGCTGAATGCGGAACGGGATGTCAAGCTCCAGCACGCTCTGAACGTCAGGCCATCGGGAGACCAGCGCGAACTTCTTGAAGACGAATGGCTTACTGAAAGCAACCGCCGTTCGGGCGGCAAGCCGCTGCACGCGAGGCCCGAAGAGCCGCTGCGCGAGCGTCTGATCGCGGCGCGGACGTTTCAACGGCGGCTGCGGCGCAGGGCGCGCGGCCGCGTAGGTGTCCAATACCAGCTGTCCACCACGGCGCGCCCGCAATGAATCGACGAACCGCCGCAATTCCGACGGCAGCTCTTCGAGATTCGGCAGCTTTGAGTCGTAGCCGGTGGGCAGCGTCAGCGGCGCCACGAGCGCCGAGAACATGATGTCGATCGCGTTCGGTGCATCGCCGCCAAGAAACCGCGCACCTCGCTGCTCGAGTGCGGCTTCGACAAGGTCGAACGCTTCCGCGATCCTGCCTGGCGCCGCGTCGATCGCCGCAGGGCTGAAGTCGAGCGCGCGTCCCATCAGCCGTCGCCAGATCGGAAAGAAAATGAAGACGATTGCACGTTCCCAGGCTGGGACGCCATCGGTGGCGACCGGAAAAACCAGGCGTTTGACCGTCAGTAAATGAAAATAGGCGAGGCGCCGGACGTTGAGCAGCAGCCGCTCGAGCAATTGATCGACGAAGGCGATGTTCGACTGGCGTTCGTCCGTGCCGACGCCAAACAGCCGCTCGCCAGAGCGGAGCCGGCTATCGAGACCGTGCAGCGTTTCCCGCGCGCCCTTCCACGTCGAGGCCGCGCTGACGATCACCGGCACTTCGACGCGGCCTTTGCGGCGCACGGTAAAAGGGATGTGGAGGAGCGGCGCGTGTCCCTCTTCCTCGTAGGGGATGTGATGTCGCTCGAACAGCCAGCGCGCCAGCTCCACCATTGGGCTGACGCGCGCCGAGACGATCACGTAACGCGGCGGATCGAGATCCTGGACCCAGGCGGACTGAATGTCGGTACTCATGACGGATCTCGAGCGCGCGCGTCATCTTACTCAGATCGTCGCGTCCCATTGAGCGAATTGTTGGTTGTAGGACAACGGCCGACGCCGTCTGCAAATCTTTGAAGTCTTTGTCATTGACGCCGGACCGGTTCGGCTCCAGAATCCGCGGCGGAAGATCTTGAAACATGGTGAATGCCGTCGTCGACATCTCACATCACAACGGACGCGTAAACTTCGTCCGCGCCAAAGCGGATGGCATTGTCGGCGTAATTCACAAGTCGACACAGGGCCGTACATACGTGGATCCCGTCTACAGGACGAACCGTACGAAAGCAAAGGATGCGGGGATGCTCTGGGGCGCATACCATTTCGGTACGGGTTCCGATGGTGTACGGCAAGCGGAGCACTTGCTGGACACGGTGCAACCCGAGTCGGACACGCTTCTGGTTCTTGACCTGGAAGCAAACCCACAAGGTCCGAACATGTCGCTCGAGGAGGCGCGAGCCTTCGTGACGCACGTCAAGGAGGGGACCGGCCGATACCCGGGACTGTACTCAGGGCACTACATCAAGGCGCTGCTCGGCAGTCACCAGGATGCGGTGCTCTCGCAGTGCTGGTTCTGGCTTGCCCAATACGGTCCGACGGCTGTCGTCCCTGTGAACTGGCCGACCTGGACGATGTGGCAGTACACAGATGGTGGGCTCGGACCTGAACCCCACACCGTGACCGGCATTGGCCGATGCGATCGCGATCGATTCAATGGCACCAAAGCCGCGCTTCACCTTCTGTGGACGGCCGCACCGTAACCGAGCTCGTGGAGGTCTCCATGAAACGGTCCGCGTTCGGATGGTTGATCCAGGTGGTTCTCAACTGGTTCGAGGAACTCAAAGCACGCGTGCCTGCCAAGCAGGATTAGCGTTATTGCGCTCCGGCGATGTGGCTCAGATTACGCGCCACCAGCGCGTCCTTCTTGGCGCCGGCGCGTGCGCGGCGCGCATGCTCGACATATGCACCGCGGTCCTTGTCCGCGGCGATCAACGCCGCGGCGAACTGCAGGCCGGGATCATCGGGGAGTGCCGCTAGGCTTGCTTTCATGTACTGCCATCCGTCGCGATCGCGGATGAGATCATGGATCGCGGACACGCGATCCTTGTAGCCGGTCACGCCGCCGATCAGCGTGATCTGCCGCAGCGCTTCCGTGACGTACGCCAGGTCCATCAGCGCGAGCGCGTCCGGCCGGCCGGCGTCTTTGGAGTGCTGCACTTTTGCGGACAGCCGCTCGAGCAGCGCCGACGCAATCTGCGGATCCCGGCCCGCGTAGATGGACGCGCGCCTCAGCGTCTCCATACGAACGACGACCGGCGTCGATGGCGCGAGCAGCGCCTCTGTGTCGGTGACGAGACCGCTGAGACGGTAATCCGCCTTGCCGTCGAACCACGACGAGACCCCCGTCCACGGCAGGGACGCGGCGGATCCAATATCGAACGGATGACAGAGCAGCGGCGGGCCTGCCTGTACGGGCCGGGCGGCGGCGAGGGCGGCGATGGCTACAAAGGCCGTGAACAAGGATCGAGTGCGAATGAACATGACTTGCCTCCTTGGTCAGGAGGACGCAACCGGCCAACTATCGTTAACCTCTCCGCAAACGGGGTTTCCGTGGTCGTTCATCCCAGGGGCGATCGGACACGCTTTCCTAGCTGAAGGGCATGTCCCTTGCGGGATGGCGCCGGTTCGCCGGCGCATCCTGAGGCCGCGCGAGACTCAGCCAGGCGGAGGCGGCCATGCTGCAGACCACCGCCGCCACGCTGACACCAATACGCATTTGTGCTGTCACTGATGGTTGCCTTTCTTATCCGGGACGATACCGCCGTGTACCGTACCGAGGCGTCTCCCGGACGGGCCGACCAGTGGCAATCGCGATTCCGCTGTGATGAAACGCGAGAAAACGACACGAACGGCGGTGGGGCTGCTCATCAGCGCGCGCGGAACACCTCGTAGATCGCGCCGTTCGACAGCGAGACGACGAACAGATTCCCGTTCGGCCCCGTGCGGATATCGGTTCCGATGCCGAAGTCCCGTCCGGCGAGAATGGTCTCGCTTTCCGTGATGTCGAATTTGGCGGTGTTGTCGGCCACGTGATCGGCGAGTCGCGGATCGTCGATCGCGATGCCGCGGCGGTTGCCTGTCAGATTGAACCGGAAGAGATATCCGCCGGTGAGCGTCGTCCTGGCGGCGCCGACGAACAGATCACCGGCGTACTGCGGGCCGAGCGCGCTGCTGCTCAGGAAGCCGAGTCCGGCGGGCGCGACGGCGAACTTCCAGCTGAAATCCGGATCGCGATAGTGCGCGCCGGGCAGCATGAACAAACGGGCGAGTGCGTCCTCCGGCGTGTCCGCGATGTTGGTCGGCGGCCAGCGAAGCTGCTGCAGCGTGCGCGCGCCGAGCGTGGTTTCGATTGATTTGAATTCCGCGATGCGCCCGACCGGCCCGATGAACTGCACCCAGCCGGAGTTCAGGCCCGCATCGACGCGGTGAATCTCGTCGAAGCTGTCGTCGCCGTTCTCCTGGACCCACATCCGTCCCGACACGGGATCGAAGTCCATGCCGAAGCTGTTGCGGATGCCGTACGCGAAGATCTTCTGGACGTTCGCACCCACCTCGCCGCCGATTGCCGCGCCCGCCGCGAGGAACGGATTGTCCGCCGGTGTGGATCCGTCGTCGTTGACGCGCAGGATGACGCCAGTGAGATGTGCATCATCGGGCTCAGGACCTCCGAACTGATCGTCAGCCGTCGGCGGCGTCGGCCCGTCCGCCAGGTTCTGAAGCTGCCCGCGCCGGCCGTTGTCTCCGATGATGATGTACAGCTTTCCGTCAGGTCCGAACCGGATGACGCCGCCATTGTGGTTGCCCGCCGGCGGCTGCGCGGCATCCCCCTGCCCCGGCGGATCCGGCGCGCCGTCGTTCTGGAACGCGTGCAGCATGATCAGGTTGCGATCGAACACGAGCTGCGTGCCGGTCCAGACGAATCGATCGACGCGGTTGCCGAGCAGCGGTACTTCCAGGATGTTTCCGGAATCGGCACCCAACATGGGCGACTCGGAGAAGCGCTGTTCGTCCGGGCGGAACGGATCCGTTGGCGGTGCGACCGAACGGCAGGTCCAGTACAGGTATACGCCCGGATTTGCGGGAAATGCTGGATGCAGGGCAATCCCGAGGAGTCCGCGCTCAGACGCAGAGTTCACGGCGAGATCGAGCACCGTCTCGATCTTGATCGTTTGAGACGGGCCGGTGCCGGAGACGCGCTGCACGCGCCCTGTGTTTTTCTCGAGCACGAGCATGTCGTCGGGCCCGATGAACGCGAGGCTCACCGGCGTCACGAAACCGGAGGCCACCGTCCGCACGCCCAGCGTCCGGTCGAGCATCGTGGGCGCCGCCGCGTGTGTGCCGGCCGGCTGCAGCGCCGCGTAGGTAATCGCCGCCGCGGCCGCGAAGGTCCAAAACGCTGCGCGCGATCTCGTCACCGCCATGGAAGCTCCTTGCTCTTCGCAGGGCGAGCGACGCCACAGCAAGCACGCTGCCGGAGAATGTCTCTTTTGTTTCCGGCCTGTTCGCGACACGTTGCCGTCGTGCGTTTACCGTCACCGTAAAGTGCTTACCGGCCGGGAAACTCAGAGTAGGAAGTAACTGTTGAGATTGAGTAACGCATCCGCGTGGTATGGTCCCCCTCCGTCTCGGTAACGAAGGAGGATCCAATGCACGCCAGAAAATCCCACTGCGGTATGCGTGGTGGTCGTAAAGATGTAGAGCACGTCTTCTCTGGCGCAGCGCACGTTCACCACGGCCAGCGCAGATAGCGACACTGGTCGTTTCCATCCGAACTCGACGGCCGCGGCCTGCTGTCGCAGTTCCACCACGAGTCCACGACGTACGGTTGATTGAGATCGCCGTGCTCGAATGCGACGAGTACCTCGTCGTCTATGCCCGGCAACCGAAACATTCCGCGATCCGCGCGGCGCACGCGCAGGGTCGTCGAGAAGCCGCCGTATGAGTCGGGTCCGAGGCGATGCGACACGCCCGTGACGTAGTACGCGCCGTCAAATTCCGCGTCGATGCCCTCAATCTCCACGAAGCTGCCCATGCGCAGATCGGGCCTGCCTTCGATCACGGCTTCTCCCGATACGCGATCGATGAGCAGTGCATCCAGCGTGGCGAGCGCGAATGCATCGGCGTCCGCCTGGGAAGAGAAGACGCGATCGCTCTCAACCAACAGCTGCGTTCCGAACGTCGCGGCCGGCGCACCATCGAGCGGAATCGTCGGCGCCAGCGCGCGCGCCGTGAGCGGAGCGCCGCTTTCGTCGACGCCGCGCACGACGACCTCCTGCACGCTGAACGAGGAGGAGAGACGCGGCGCGAACGCGAGGACCCCGGTGCCGGAGTCACCGCCCAGACGAACGACGGCACCGCTCGCGCTGAAGACAGCGGGACCGGACGCGGTGATTTCGACGACAGGCTGCGTGCCGTCGGATCCCTGCACAATCGTGCTGACGAATCCGTGGAAGAAGCGCGTCGAATCGCCATCGATCGCGACCGCGGCAATGTCGACAGCGTCGCCCCGCGAGATAGTCGCGGCGTATTCCATGGCGGCGAGACCGCGAAGCTCGATCCGCACCTCGCCGCCGCTGCGCTGCTGCTCGATGACGACGCGAGGTTGCAGCTCCGCTCGGATCTCGACGCCGTCGATCGCGACCTGAATGGCGAAACGGTTTTGGCCGTTCGTGCTTACACAGATGAGGCTGACGGCGAGCAGCGTGGAGAGTGTGTGGCGGTGAAACATGAATGGCCCCCACGCGAGGCTACTACGCGATGCAAGCGTCTCGAGCTCAACCAGACGAACGGCTCGGCTGGGTAGTTGTTGCACAGCCATATGACGCTTACGTATTTGAAATGTGAGGTTTACCGGAATTTCGCTTGACGTATGCGCACGTGTCGCGCAGTATCTCCACCTCCCTGCGAATGACTCGGAGTTCAACCATGTCCCCGGCGCCCATGACCCATCTCGCGATCCTCAGCGACGACCGAATGAACTCTGACGGGCTGGCGCAGTTCTTCGCGCAACAGCCGAACTTCACCGTGCGCACGTTGTCTCCGGGATCCGACGCGTCGCTCGCGGAACTCGGCCGCGAGCACGACGTCATCCTCATCGATGCGCGCAACGACAGCTTCTGGTCGGCGACGCGCGCGATTCCGGAGTCGGCGGTCGTGATCTTCTTCGGCGCGTCCGAAGACGACGCGTGGGCAACGTCGGTCCTCAGCGCTGGTGCACGCGGCATCCTCACGCGGACCGCGGCACGTGACGATCTCGTGAAGGCGATTCACGTCGTGCGCGATGGCGGCATCTGGGCGCGTCGCCGATGGCTCAATGCCTGCGTGCACTACATCGTCGGTGCGTCGAAGCACCAGCTCGCCACGCAGGACACGCTCGACACGCGTTTGAGCCGGCGCGAGCGTGAAGTGCTCGAGCACGCCGCGACCGGCGTCGGCAACAAGGAGCTCGCCGATCGGTTGTCGATCAGCGAAGCAACCGTCAAAGTCCACCTGACCCACATCTTCCAGAAGCTTGGTGTGCCCGGACGCGCCGCACTTGCGGCGGCGTACCACCAGGTGGGGACGATGGGACGCATTCCCGCCTCCACCGCCAGTCGTACGACCAACGGCGTACGGCTTTAGCGCGTACTCGCACGACGAATTCATCCCTTTGGCTAATTGATCGGCCGCGCTGGCGACAGCATCATCGCCCGGCGCGCGCGGTCATGATCCGCGCGCCTCCAGATCATTCCGGACTAGCAGTGGAGGCATTGAATGTCCCCGTCTACCACCCGCAATACAACCCGGCTGCGCGTGGCGCTCGCAGCCGCACTGGCGACCGTCGTCGCCGCGATTTCGATTACATTCGCCGATCCCGCCAGCCCGGTGACGATGACCAACGTGGCGACGCCAAGCCCGGTGATTTCGGGCGGCGAGCTGACCTACACGATCACGATGGTCAACACGGGAGGGGCGAAGATCAATGACGTCGTCCTGAACGATCAGTTCAACGGCCTTGGCGGGATTGGCGTGCCGCCGCAGCTGCAAATCGCCACCACACGCGGTAGTTGCCTGCAGACGATCAACGGCGTGACCTGCCAGTTCGGAACGATCGAAGGCAATGGCACGACCGTCGTCACGATCCGCGGCCAGGTACTCGCCGCCGCCGGAACGATTCTCGACAACACCGCGACCGTGACCGGCACGAAAGCCGCACAGAATTTCACGACCACCACGACGACACACGTCCTCGTGACCGGCAACGTTTCCACGCTCGCAGACCTCACCATGACGAAGACCGGACCAACGACGGTCGTTGTCAGCACGCCGGTGGATCCGTCGCCGATGACGTACACGCTGACGGTCAACAACCGGGGGCTGACCAACGCGACAGACGTCGTGGTCGTCGACACGTTGCCCGACGGCCTGACCGGCATCACGGCGACGGGGACGAGCCTGTTCCAGTGCGCGATTGCGGGCCAAACCGTCACTTGTTTCGGCGGCGCGGTCAACGCGGGCGCGAACGCGACCATCACCATCAACGCGATCGCCCCGCAGGTCGAGACGGCGCTCACGAACACGGCGGTCGTCGATCCGGACGATCAGATTCCCGAGGGGAACGAGCTCAATAACATATCGGCGCTCGTGAACACGCAGGTGGTCTCCGTTCCTCCTGTGGATCCGCTCAGCATCAACATCACGGATGACCCGACGGTGATCTCCGGTGCCGGACCGGATCCCGTCGTGCCGGGTGGAAACGTGACGTTCAAGATGTTCGTCACGAACAACGCGAGCACGCGCGCCGACGACGTGATGATCGTCCTCGGTACGCAAAGCCTGGACGCCGCCAGCGTGATGGTCTCGAATCCGCCGATCGTCGTGAACGGCACGATCGGCCAGAGCGGCGGATGCAGCGTCTCCGCGACCGAGGCCAAGTGCCTGGTCCGGACACTGAACCCGGGAGGCACGATTCTGATGTCGGTGACCGGCCGTGTCATCGGCTTTGCCGGCTCCAGCTTCATCAGCACGGCGTCCGTCACCGGGAACATCAAGAATCAAGGCGTCAGCAGCACGGATACCGAGCTGACGACCATCAAGCCGTATACCGATCTCACGATCACCAAAAAAGACTCGCCGGATCCCGTGTGCGCACGGTCGTGGCCTGGGGCGCCGCTCTGTGGCGGCGGGTTGAAGTACCTGCTCACGATTGGCAACAGCGGCATGAACGCCGCGACCAATGTCGTGGTTCGTGATCCGCTGCCCGCGGGCACGATTCTCGACAGCTACACGACGACCGGTGGGTTCACATGCACAGTGGTCGCGGCCACGAACGTCCTTACGTGCACGGGTGGAACGATACCGGCCGAAAGCACCAAGCAGATCGCGATCACGCTTGTCGCGCCGCCGTACGTGGGCTCGATCTCGAATACCGCAACGGTCGACCCGAACAACGCGATATTCGAGTCGGATGACACCAACAACACGGGCTCCGCGACGACCATCGTCTCGACGGGTATCGACCTGTCAGTCACGAAGTCGGTCAATCACAATCCGGTCGCGACCAGCGGCACGTTGATCTACACGATCGTCGTCGAGAACAACGGGCCGCAGGACGCGACGAATATCCGGCTGCGCGACACGCTGCCGTCCGGAACGATCTTCCGCGATATCGTGCAGATCACGAACGGCTTCACGTGTTCGTACTCGGGTGGAACGCTGGAGTGCATCGGCGGATCGGTCCGCGGGACGATGAGCGAGTCGTACGCGGGTCCCAACGCGCCGCCGCCGCTCGGCCCGGACTCCGCGACGATCAAGTTCCGGATCTTCGCGCAGACGTTCGAAGGCACGCTGCACAATGAGGTGCGAGTCGACCCGCTGAACGAAATCGCGGAGATCGACGAGAACAACAACATCTTCCTGCTCGACACCGGGGTCATCGACAACGGACCTGGCGCGTTCAACGATCTCGAGATCAAGAAGGAAGGGAGCGACACGACCACGCCAGGTGGCCCCATCAGCTACACGATCAAGGTGTGGAACACCGGTTCGGATCCGGCGGTCAATGTGACCGTGCGCGACGTGTTGCCCGCAGGGGTGACGTTCGTCTCTGCGACCGACGGCGGCGGGCCCGGCAGCGCATTCACCTGCGCCTACGCCACCGGGGTGGTCAACTGCACGGGCGCAACCATCGCCGCGAACACGGATGAGACGACGGCGCGCAAGATCCTGATCTCGGTGAACGCGCCGAACCAGATCATCGTGCTGACCAACGAGGTGTTCGTCGATCCGGACAACGCGATCCCCGAGGGAAGCGAGCGCGACAACACGGCTACGAAGCAGACCTCGGTCGAATCGCTCATCAATCTGATTATCAACAAGACCGGCCCGCCGACCTCGAGCCAGAGCCAGCCTGGACAGTACGTGATCACGATAAAGAACGATGCAGGTACCGGCGCCGGCCAGACGGCGCCGGACGTCCAGATGCACGACCCGATGCCCGTTGGCGTCATCCCACTCGCCTGGAAGGTCGAGTCCACGCCGTCGCCGGACAACTGGGCCTGCCAGATCGCGATGAACCCGATCAACGTGGTCGACTGCCAGGGCGACCTCGCACCCAACCAGACCGTCAAGATCACAATTGACGTGTTCATGACGGCCGAGACGGGTAAGTCGCTCGAGAACGAGGCGTGCGTCGATCCGAACGACGTCATCAAGGAGTTCGGGCCGGGTGAGAGCGACAACTGCTCCACGCACGTCACCGTGGTGGTGCCGAAGTCCCCGAACCTGACGCTGACCAAGAGCGCGTCGCCGTCGAGTGTGACGGCGGGCGTCGAACTCGTCTACACACTGCTGATCCAGAACGTCGGCGATGCGACCGCGGTGGGTCTCGCCGCCGATGGGAACAAGCTCAAGGTGACCGACTCGCTGCCGAGCGCCGTCACGTTCGGCGACGCGAACGGGACGGATACGTGGACGTGCACGTACGTGGCTCCGACCGTGACCTGCGACGATGGCGGGAGCGGCCTCGCGCCAGGCGCGGCAGCGACCATCACGATCCGTACGACAGTCAACTCCGGCCTGTCCGCGCCGATTGTGAACGTGGCCACGGCCACGTCGCCGGCGCAGACGACCGATTTCGGTGCTGTGCAGGAGACGGCGGATCACCTTACCGACAACACGGGTAAGGTGACGACGTCCGTTGGCGGATCGCCGTTCGATCTGGTGCTGTCAACGGTGACCGACAATCCGGATCCCGCGGCACCGGGGCAGACGGTGAAGTACACGATTGTCGCGGTCAACGCGGGCACGCAAGACGCTGACCCGGTGAAGATCGCGATCCAGCTGCCCAACTCTGCGTCGGCAACGTTCGAGAATGCCGACGGGTCGAACGGCTTCAACTGCAGCGCCCCTGACGCGACGGGCTTGCTCACCTGCGTCGGCCCGCTGCCCGCAGGCGGCGACACGACGATCACGGTCACCGAGACCGTCCTGCTCGGTCTCATCCCGCCGGCGGACTTGACGCTGACGGCAACCATCGATCCGCCTTACGCCGGACACCCGACCGGCGACTGGGCCGAGGCGAACGAAGGCAACAACACCAAGACGGAGGTGACCACGGTCTCCGGGACCACGTGCTTCAACTGCGTGGATCTCGTAACCACGGAACTGACGGCTGTGCCGGGCGTCATCGGCACCAGCACGACGTTCACCGCGAGGGTCGTCAACGTCGGTGACACCTCAACCGCACTCGACGGGACGACGCAAGCGTTGGCTCGGCTGCAGATAGTCGCGGTCTCGGGCAGCTTTAACGTCGGAACGGTGACGTACTCGGATCCGGCATTCGCATCGCTGTGCACGGCGACGACGGTGCCGCTCGCGGGGCCGTTCACGCAGTACACGCTGACGTGCAAGGGCAACCTCGGGCCGTCGGGGGGTCTGACGATCACGGTGCCGGTGACGAGTGTCACTGGAGACCTCGGCGCCGTGTGGCAGGCTGATCCGAGCAATCTGATCACGTCGTCGACGACGCCGCCGGAGTTCCGTGAGGACAACAACGTGTTGATCATCACGGTACTCAAGTTGTTCTAAGCGGCAGGCGAGAGTGGCCGCATCGGGCGGTCACTCTCGCTCGATCACCAAGGGAAGGAATTTGCGTGGGTAAACACGGAGGACACATGAAGGCCGTCCGAGTCCGGCGATTGATGCTCGGCGCGCTGCTCGCCGCAGGGCTGTGCGCTGTGGCCACCAGCGACCGTTTCGTGCCGAAGGTTGCCGCTCAGACCTTCTGCGGTCTGCGCTATGTCGCGTCGGGCGACGACATCCCGGCGGGGCACGACGTCACCGAATCGGAACGGTACTCGCACCACCTCTGGGACGATCACCTGAAGAAGTGGGGCCAGTGGTGCGAGTTCAACATTGCGAAGAATCAGACGACGTCGGCGACCGTGATCAGTGGCGGCCAACTCGCACAAACGTGGAACTACCGTCCCGATCTGATTACGTTGACCGTCGGCGAACAGAACACGACCATCGTCAACCTCATCACGTCGTGTTTCGACAACGTCAAGGATCACGAATTCTCCGAGGCGAATGCCTGCGCGGCGGCGATCCTCGGTAACACGTCGCTGTTCAATCAGCTGAACTTGAACCTGACCACGATCCTTCAGCAGTACCGCCTGATTCAAGCGGGACGGCCGGGGCTGATGGTCGCGGTGACCGGATTCCCCAATCCATACCCGAAAGAACTCGAGGCAACCGCGAAAATCGCCGAATTGTGCCCGCTGTTGATGGACACGGCGCTGACCTGCACGGTACGGTGGGCGCAGCTGCCGCCCGCGCTGTTAATCATCGACCAGGTGTTCACGCAGCTGAACACGACGATCGCGAATGCCGTGAAACCCTTCACCATTGGATCGGGCGGCCGAATCATCTTCGTGAACACCTACGACAAGATGCGCGATCACTGCATGAAGATGGAGGTCGAGATCAAGACCACGGTCGAGCACCCGGAGGAGGAAGGCGCGGTGCACGAACACAACTCGCTGAAGGTGAACTTCGGGTGCTCCGATCCATGGTTCGTCGCGGGCGAGGATGGCACGGCCTCGCCATTCCTGTATCTGCAACCCGCGGCGCCGGGCGTGCTGACTAAGGCCTCACAGACGACGTCGGGGATGGGCGTGTACCCGAACGACTCGGGACACAAGTGCATCTCGGATCTGATTTGGGAGGCGGACACGCCGGAGCCAGGTGTGACGCCGTTGAAATGGAAGCTGAGAGTGCCGGAGGCGCCGAACTCGAATATATGCCAGGGGTCATGAATGCGGGCGTGCGCTGCGCGCGCGTCGCGGCAACCGGGATCGCCGTCGGTCTTGCGCTGTCCGCGGTGATGACACGACTCGTCGCGGCGCAGTTGTATGGACTCTCCGCGATGGACCCGCTGACCCTCGCGACGGCATCCGCGCTGCTGTTCTGCGTGGCAGTGGCGGCTGCGTTCATCCCCGCGTGGCGCGCGACTCGCATCGATCCGGTCGTCGCACTCCGACAGTACTGACCGTCCAACGTCCGAAAAACTCGGGCGCGACTTTTGCGATGACCGATCGCGAATGCCACGCATCGTAGAACTGTCGAGGTCCGTCCGCGAGTGGATAACCAGAAAGCCGCGATGGCTCGCCGCCTGTATCGTGTTGATGGCGTTGGGTCTATTCGCCGCAACCGGCGGTGCCCTCTGGTTTGCCTACGATCTGACAGCGGGGCTGCCCACGAAGGCGCAGGTCCGTGGCCTGGGAGAAATGGCACAGGCGACCACGATTTACGACGCTCATGACGCCGCCGTCTTCACCATCTTCAAGGAACAGCGCACCGAGGTTCCGCTCGAACGGATCTCGCCGAACCTCGTGAAGGCGGTGCTCTCGGTCGAGGACCAGCGCTTCTACGACCACAACGGCGTCGACCTGATCCGCATCGCCGCCGCCGTCCTTCGCAACTTCCAGGAAGGACGCCGGGCGGAAGGAGGCAGCACGATCACGCAGCAGCTCGCGCGGCAAAGCTTCCTCAGCCGCGATAAGACCTTCCGTCGCAAGCTCAAGGAAGTGATCCTCGCCGCTCACATCGAGCGCGAGTATTCGAAGAAGGAGATCCTCGAGCTCTATTTAAATAAGGTGTACTTCGGCGACGGATTCTACGGCGTCGAAGCCGCGTCGCTCGGCTATTTCAGCAAGCATGCGAGCGACCTGAACATTGCGGAGTCGGCGGTTCTTGCCGGATTGATCCAGTCGCCATCGAGCTACGCGCCGACCGTGAATCCGGACAAGGCGTTTGCCCGCCGCAACGTTGTGCTGCAGGCGATGGCCTCGAACCATGCGATCACACAGGCAGAGTGCGACGCCGCGAAACGGACCGAGATGCGGCTCGCGAACGCCGTCGAGATGAAGGAAACCTTCGGCCTCTACTTCAAGGAGCAGGTACGAAAGGAGCTCGTCGAGCGGTTTGGCGGCACCCGCGTGGCGCAGGGAGGCCTGAAGGTCTACACGACTCTCGATTCAGACTTGCAGCGAACGGCCGAGCAGGTCGTCGAGGAGGGCATCAACGCGATCGAACAGCGTCGCGGCTATCCGCATCCGCGCCGCGGCGAGAAGGGGGCGAAGGAATACCTGCAGGGGGCGCTCGTCGCCATGGATCCCGCGACCGGCGCAGTACGCGTCATGGTCGGCGGCCGCGACTTCGGCCAGTCGCGCTTCAACCGCGCAACCCAGGCGAAGCGGCAGAGTGGTTCGGCGTTCAAGCCATTCGTTTACGCGGCGGCGCTGGAGGCGGGGTACTCACCCGCCAGCGTCATCTCCAACCTGAACGCGCCGGTTCTGACCGCGCAAGGCAACTGGGTCCCCGAGGACGGCCACTCGAATGCGAGCGCGATGACGATGCGCGCCGCGCTGAAGGTCTCGAGTAACCGCGCGGCGGTGCAGATGCTGAACACAATCGGAATCCAGAATGCGGTCACCTACGCGCAGAAACTGAACGTCGGCACGCCGCCAAGCGTGCCATCGCTCGCGCTCGGCGCCAGCGACGTGACCCTGATTGCTTTGACGGCCGCGTACGGCGCGTTCGCAGACGGCGGAATCGTGCGCACCCCCATGGTCATTCGACGCGTGGAAGACAGCGATCGCAAGGTCCTGTTCCAGGATGGGGGCAAAGCCCAGCGCGCGGTCTCCGAGTCGACCGCGTTCCTGATGTCGAGCATGCTGGCCGACGTAATCAACGCCGGCACCGCCTACAAGGCGCGCCAGTCCGGCTTCGTGCTGCCCGCAGCGGGAAAGACGGGAACCACGAACGAGTACATGGACGCGTGGTTCGTCGGCTTCACGCCGCATCTCGTGACCGGCGTGTGGGTCGGATTCGATCAGCCCAAGACGATCGTGCGAAACGGTTACGCCGCCGAACTCGCGGTGCCGATCTGGGGCAGTTTCATGAAGACCGCGACGCAGACGGACAAGCCGGATTGGTTCGAGCGCCCCGACAACGTCATCGCCGTCAACGTCTGCCGCGTCTCGGGGAAGCTGCCGAACTACGGGTGCAGCAACGTTCAAACGACAGACGAGTTCGGCAACGTGGAAACGAAGTCGATGGTCTACACCGATTACTTCGTGAAAGGCACGCAGCCGACAACCTTATGTCCGATCCATCAGACGATGTTTGCGGATGCATCGGTGACAGCGCCGACTGCAGCGCCGTACGCTCCGCCGGAACGGGCAACGCTGCCCGCTCCGCCGCCGCAGGGAACGACCGGTGCGGCGCCACCACCACCGCCGTCGCCATCTCGGCCGGTTGCTGGCGGCACGGTCGAGGAGAAGCCGAAGCCTGAGCAGAAGAAGAAAGGATTCTGGAAGCGGCTCTTCGGCGGCGGCAACGACAAGCCGAAGGACAAAAAGGGCGGAGGCGGCGCGTGATAGATTTGCGTCAGGACGAATGCCTTTCCGCGCGATCACGGGTCATCGGCCGCTGCTGGAACTGCTCGCGCGCGCGATCGCGCGCGGGACGCTGCCTCCCAGTCTCCTCTTCTCCGGTCCCGCCGGCGTCGGCAAGCGCCTGACCGCGATCGCCCTCGCGCAAGCGCTCAACTGCGAGAAGCCCGTTCCATTCGGTGATATGCACAGCGAAATCGCCGGCGAAGCGGCGATTTCGGTGGGAAACGACAGTTGTGGAATCTGCAAGTCCTGCACGCGCATCGCGCGCGGCGTGCACGCCGACGTCCTGATCGTCGAGCCGGGTGAGACCGGCGCGATCAAGATCGAACAGGTGCGCGAAGTCGTCGATCGTGCCGGGTATCGTCCATTCGAAGGCCGCCGCCGTGTCGTCATCATCGACGACGCCGACGCGCTGGGAGTGCCGGCGCAGGATGCGGTACTGAAGACGCTCGAGGAACCGCCATCCGCGTCTGTGTTCGTGCTCGTGACGGACCGGCCGGACATCCTGCTTCCCACGGTTCGCTCTCGCTGTCAACGCTTGCGCTTCGGGCCGCTGACGCCGGTAGACGTCGCCGACGTGCTGATGCGCGACCACAAGATGAGCGCGAGTGAAGCGCACGCCGCCGCTGCGGCAGCCGATGGCAGCATCGGACGCGCGATCGATGGCAGCGCGGAAGACGCGATCGAAGCACGCGATGCGGCCGCGCGACTGCTGCAGGGCGCCGCGACCTCCACCGATCCGCGCCGCCGCCTCGACGGAGCGAAAGCGCTCGTCGGCGGAGGGGGGGATCGCGACGAGCTGTCGCGACGCCTGCTCGCGATGTCCTCGCTTCTGCGAGATCTCAGCCTGCTCCAGGCGCGCGCGAATGATCGCGCGCTGGCCAACGCGGATCTCAAACCGCAGCTCGAATCGTTGATGCGCTCGTATGACGGCGATCGTACGCTCCGCGCGTTCTCGGTCGTTGACCGCGCGCTTTCCGCCCTGGACCGCAACGCCAGTCCGAAGATCGTCGCGGACTGGCTCGCGCTGAACATCTGATGCCTGCGTCCCGGTTCGTCAGCGTCAAGTTCACTCCGGCAGGGCGCACCGTGTCCTTCCTCCTGCCGGATCTGCACATCGAAGGACTGACACCTGGTGAGCAGGTCGTGGTGACGGGTGTCGAGGGCCCGGCTGTCGGCACCGTCACGCGCACGCCGCCGCAGGTTGCCGAGCGCCGCGACGCCGCCGCGAACTCGCAATACGTGGTGGTCCGGCGCGCGACAAAGGACGACGTCGTGCAGCGGCTGCGGCAGCAGCAGCGCGAGCAGGAAGCGCAGCGCGTCGCGCAGTTGAAGATTCGCGAGCGCGGTCTGCCGATGAAGCTGACGAAGGTCGAGCACATCTTCGACGGATCGCGCCTCATCTTCTATTACACGTCTGAGACCCGCGTCGATTTCCGCGAGCTCGTGCGGGATCTCGCCGCGCACTTCCGCATGCGGATCGAAATGCGGCAGATCGGCATCCGCGACGAGGCCAAGATGCTCGGCGGCTACGGTTCGTGCGGCCGTCCGCTCTGCTGCACGACGTGGCTGCGTTCGTTCGAGCCGGTCTCGATCAAGATGGCGAAGCAGCAGCAACTGAGCCTGAATCCGTCGAAGCTGTCCGGGCAATGCGGCAGGCTGAAATGCTGCCTGCGCTACGAGCTGCCCAATGGCGAAGGCGTGACCCACGCAGGGTGCGCGGATCACGGCAGCTGCTCGAATCCAACAGGCTGCGGCAACTGTGGCGCGGAGGGCGGCTGCGGCTCCTGCGGCCACCATGGGTGATCCCGCCAGGCCGCGCATAGGCATCACGGTAGGAGATCCTGCCGGCATCGGCCCCGAGATTGCGGTCAAGGCCGCCGCCGATCCGCGCGTTCTCGATGTCTGCACGCCAATTCTCTATGGTCCCCACGAACGCGACGCGCTTGCGCGCTTTACGCCGGGGGAACTTTCTGCCGATGCCGGACGCGCCGCGTATGAATCGGTCGTGAACGCGGTGGGGGATGCCCGCGCCGGCAGGATCGATGCGATTGCCACTGCGCCGATCAACAAGGAGGCCTGGGCGCTCGCCGATATTCCGTGGCGCGGCCATACCGATCTTCTTGCCGCGCTAACGCAGACACCGCGCGGCGCGATGATGTTCTACGCGGATCAGCTCCGCGTCGTCCTCGCGACAGTCCACGTGGCGCTGAAGCACGTGCCTGCGCTGTTATCCCGCGAGCTGATGGACTACATCATCAATCTGACCGCGCAGGAGATGCCGCGGTTCGGCTACCACCGTCCCCGGCTCGGACTTGCGGGTCTCAATCCGCATGCGGGGGAGCACGGCATAATCGGCGATGAGGACGAGGCGATTCTGCGTCCCGCGGTCGATGCGGCACGCGAACGGGGAACCGACATCACCGGTCCGTGGCCGGGGGACACCATCTTCGCGCGCGCCGCTCGCGGCGAGTTCGATGTTGTGATCGCCTGTTATCACGACCAGGGCCTCATTCCCGTCAAGCTGCTTGCGTTCGGAAAGGCGGTCAACGTGACGCTCGGCCTGCCAATCGTGCGGACGTCGGTGGATCACGGAACCGCATTCGACATCGCGGGCAAGGGGATCGCGGATCCATCGAGCCTGATCGAAGCGGTCCGTCTCGCGGCTAAACTGGCTATAAGCCCGCTGAACCATGACGCCTAAGCCCAAAACCGAGCGCGAGGAGGCGCAGAAGATCCTCGCGGACAACCGCAAGGCGCACCACGACTATCACCTGCTCGAGACGTTCGAGGCGGGCGTGGCGCTGCTCGGCACCGAGGTTAAGTCGATCCGCGAAGGGGGAGCGAACCTCCGTGACAGCTTCGCGCGCATCGAGGACGGCGAGGTCTGGATCTACAACGTTCACATCCGCGCCTACAGCAACCGCGGCTACAGCGACCACGAGCCCACGCGGAAGCGGAAGCTGCTGCTGCACAAGCAGGAGATCCGCAAGCTGATTGGCAAGACCGTCGAGAAGGGGATGACGCTCGTGCCGGTTCGGATGTACTTCAAGAACGGCCGGATCAAGGTTGCCGTCAGCCTCGCCAAGGGCAAGAAGGCCCACGACAAGCGCGAGACCATCAAGCGCCGCGAGACCGACAGGGAGACGCGCGCGGCCGTCAAGGAAAGACGATAAACTAGGCGCTTATATGAAAAGCAGTCGCGCGGTCCTGACCGCCGTCGTCATCATCATCGTCATCGCCGCCGGCTGGTGGCTCTTCCGCCGCGGCGGGGTGGAGCATATCGATCTGCTCGCGCAGTTCGACCAGGCACAAAAGAGCAGCGGCAGCTTCGCCGTCGAGGACGCCACGCTGGCGGGGGAGACGAAAAAGGCCATCGCCGCGCCCGCGAACGGGCGCATCACTTTCCACGTGCGCGTGCCGGATGACGGCTGGTTGAAGGTATCTCTCGGCCTGAAACCGGAAGCGTGGACCAAGGAAGGCAACGGCGTCTATTTCTTCGCCGGTGTGTCCGACGGGCGGGCGTTCGAGAAGCTGTTCGATCAGACACTCAATCCGTTCGCGAACCCGTCGGAGCGCCGCTGGATCCCGGTGACTGTCGATCTTTCGGCCTACGCGGGCGAAGAGATGGACGTCATCCTGAATACGCGCGAAGGGGGTCCGGGTGCGCCGGCCGACAGCCGGAACGATCTGCCGCTCTGGGGCGCTCCCGAAATCGTGAAGCGCTAACGCCGCGCACCGTTTCACATGCCTGTACCGTTGCTCGATCTCCAGGGGCAGTATCGGCCCCTGCGCGACGAGCTGCTTGCCGCCATCGCGCGCGTCTGCGACAGCCAGCGCTTCATCGGTGGTCCGGAAGTCGACGCGTTCGAACGCGAGATCGCCGAACACCTCCGCGTTCCGCACGCCGTCGGTCTTTCGTCGGGCACGGATGCGATTCTCGTCGCGTTGATGGCGCTCGACATTCACCCCGGCGATGAAGTGATCGTCCCGACGTTCTCATTCTTCGCCACTGCGGGCTGCGTATCGCGGCTCGGCGCCATTCCGAAATTGGTCGACATCGATCCGGTCACCTATAACATCCATCCCGCCGCAGCCGCCGCGGCCGTTACCGCGCGGACGCGCGCGATTATTCCCGTGCACCTGTACGGACAGTGCGCGGACATGGATCCCATCCTCGAGCTCGCGCAGCGATTCGGCCTCGAAGTCATCGAAGACGCAGCGCAGGCGATCGGCAGTAGGTACAAGGGAAAGACGGCGGGATCCATGGGTCGCGCCGGCTGTTTTTCATTCTTCCCGAGCAAGAACCTCGGCGCGTTCGGTGACGCCGGGTTGCTGACGACGACGGACGAGGCGTTTGCGCGTGAAGTGCGACTGCTGCGCAATCACGGCGCGGAGCCGAAGTACTTCCACAGGCGCATCGGCGGCAATTTCCGGCTCGATGCACTGCAGGCCGCGGTGCTGCGCGTCAAGCTGCCGCACCTGGATCGCTGGAGCGCGATGCGGCGAGCGAACGCGGATCGCTACGATGCGCTGTTCCGCGAGAGTGCTGCGGCCGATCGCGTGACACTCCCGGCAAGGGCGCCGGATCGCAATCACATCTTCAATCAGTACGTCATCCGCGTCCGCAATCGCGACGCCGCGCGCGCCCGTCTAGATGCAGCGGGCATCGGCAGCGAGATTTACTATCCGGTTCCATTCCATTTGCAGGAGTGCTTCGCATCCCTCGGTTACCGGGCCGGTGACTTTCCCGTGGCTGAAGCAGCGGCGGCCGAGACACTCGCGCTCCCGATCTACGGCGAGCTGACCGAGGCGCAGCAGCGGGAAGTGGTCGCCGCCATCGCGCAATGAAGATCCTCGTCACAGGCGCAGGCGGACAACTCGGCACCGCCATCGTCGAGCGGTACGCCAGTCGCGCCGAGGTCATTCCGGTGACGCGTGCGGCGCTCGACATCACCGATTCGGCCGCCATCGAACCGTTCGTCGCGGGTCACGCGCCGGACGTCGTCATCAATTGCGCCGCGTACAATGACGTGGACGGTGCGGAAGATCACCCGATTGACGCGATCCGCGTGAATGCGCTTGCCGTGCGCGCGCTCGCGCGTGGCGTGGCCGCTGCCGGCGCCGCCTTCGTCCACTATGGGACGGATTTCGTCTTCGACGGAGTTAGCGGCGCGCGTCCTTACACCGAAGAAGACGAACCCGCTCCGCAGAGCGTCTACGCGTCGTCCAAGCTGCTGGGGGAGTGGTTCGCGAGCGATGTTCCGCGTCATTACGTCCTGCGCGTGGAGAGCCTCTTTGGCGGATCGACGCGGCGCAGCAGCGTGGATCGGATCGCGGACGCCCTGCGCAGCGGGCAGCCGACGCGCGTGTTCGTCGACCGCACGGTGACCCCCAGTTTCGTGAACGACGTTGCGGACGCGACGTGGCGTCTTCTCGAAACGGGCGCGCCCGGCGGTCTGTATCACTGCGTGAACAGCGGCATGACGACGTGGTTCGAGCTTGCGGAGGAGATTAGCCGGGTGCTCGGCGTCGCGCCGCAGCTCGTGCCCGTCAAGGTCGTCGACGTGCCGATGAAGGCGCGGCGTCCGCAATACGCGGCGCTGTCGAACGCGAAGCTCGCCGGCGTCGGAATCCAGATGCCGTCATGGCAGGATGCGCTGAGGCGATACTTGTCGGTTAGCAGTAAGCAGTAAGCAGTTAGCAGTTGGCGGTTTGCGGTTGGCGGTTTGCGGTTGGCATGACTGAAGTCGATGTTGCGATAGTTGGAGGGGGCGTCGTCGGGCTCGCGATTGCCGCGGAGATCTCCGCGCGCGGGACGTCCGTGTGCGTCCTCGAGCGTCATCCACGGCCGGGAATGGAAACGAGCACGCATAACAGCGGCGTGATCCATGCCGGCATCTACTATCCTCCGGGCTCTCTGAAGGCGCAGCTGTGCATCGAAGGAAAGCATCGGTTGTATGCCTTCTGCGAGCAGTACGGTGTGCCCTACGCGCGGCCTGGCAAGCTGATCGTCGCAGCCGGGGAATCCGAAATCCCGGCGCTCGAATCGCTCCACCGTGTCGGGCGCGCGAATGGCGTCGAACTGGACTTTGTCGACGCTGCGTTCATCCGCGAGCGCGAGCCGAACGTGGTGGGGACGGCAGCGCTCTTCTCGCCATCAACGGGTGTCGTGTCCGCCGAGCGTCTCGTGAACGAGTTGCGCCGGCTGTGTGTCGAGAGGGATGCGGCGCTGCTGCCGGGAACGCCATTGGTGGAGGCGAACGCGCGTGACCGTTCGATCGAGCTCGTCACGCCGCGCGAGCGCATCTCTGCATCAGTCGTCGTGAACGCCGCGGGACTCTATGCAGACGACGTGTCCGCGATGCTCGGCGGCGAGAGCTTTCATATCTATCCCGCGCGCGGCGAATATGCGGAGCTCGCGCCATCCAAACGATCGCTGATTCGCGGGCCGGTGTATCCCGTCTCGCACATGCCGGGCCACAGCCTCGGCGTTCATTTCGTTCCGACCATCGACGGCGCCGTGCTGGTCGGGCCCACGATCCGCTACCAGGAGGGGAAGGCGGACTACGAGGGGGATCGGCTCGCGCTGGAGGATTTCGTCGAGCCGACGTCGCGGCTGCTGCCCGGGATTCGTCTGGAGGATCTGCGCCTGGCCGGCAGCGGCATCCGCGCGAAGCTCTGTCCGCCGAGCGAGCCGTTCGTGGATTTCATGATCCGCCCTGACACGCGCGTGCCCAACGTCGTCCACGCCGCCGGCATCGACTCACCAGGCCTGACGTCCTGCCTGGCGATCGGCCGCATGGCCGCCGCGCTCGTGTCCGAGCGGCTGTAACCCTGGGGGTCAGGTCTACGATTGGCCCGTCCCCGGTGCCAGGTCCCCCTGGGGTCAGGTCTACGATTCGCCCCATCCGGGGTGCCAGGTCTCGAGTCTGACGTACCCGAGACTTGGCACTCCCCATGGGCGAATCGTAGACCTGACCCCAGGCGAGCGCGCCAGACCTGGCACCCCTTACGGGCGAATCGTAGACCTGGCCCCCAAGGTGACGCGAACGACCTTGGCGGGAAGGAAGTCGTGGGTCGCGGAGCTCCACGCAAACAGCGCCAGGTCGTAAGTCCCGGGCGCGAGACCGTCCACGCTGATGCCGTAGCCGCTGTTGAGGAAACGCTCGCCATAGACAGCGGCGACGTCGGGTCGCGCGCCGCCATATGCGGCAGGGCCGACGAACACGGGCTCCCCGCGCCCGGTCGCCGTCACCGGATAGGCCCAGACGTGGATGGTATCGATACCGGTCCCCAGGGTGGAATCGAGGTCTGCCGCCCATCCCGCGACGAATGGCTCGGTGATATCGACGATCAGCTGCGGTCCGGCGCGGTTGCTGCCTTTAGGATTCAGGACTACGCGGACGTCTTGCTTCACCAGCCCGCGCGATCCGCTCCGCACAAAAACCAGGTCGTAGGACCCGACGAAACCCGGACCGGGCTGCCAGACGAACACGCCCGCGTCCAGGCGCGAGCCGATCGGCAGCGGACGCAACTGCTCGCCGACTCGCAGATATCCGGCAGTCGCGCCTGTGGTCTTCAATTCGACGCGGTCGAGTTCTTCCGCCTGCACGACGACCACGCCCTGCGAATCCGGCTCGTAGCTGCGGAACGGCGCATCCAGCACGAATCCGCGCCTGCCTTCGATAGCCGCGACATCGCTCGACGCCGAGGCCACTTCACTCTCCACCGAGACGCCGCGGAGCGCGGATGCAGACGATGCCGCTGCGGTGATCGCGCTGGTCCCGTTGAACACGCGGAAATAGCGGCTGCCGATGCCAGCCATCGAACCGTGATCGTCCTGGACGATCCAGGCCATCGTGTGGATGCCGTTGGACAGCGCCGACGCGTCGAACGCGAATGCGGCAAGCGCGTACGTGACACCCGGATATTCGGACGCTGGAAAGAGCGCGGTCAAGTCGGGACGCGCGGACCAGCCCGATGGCGTGCCGGCCGGAACGCCGTCGATCAGGACCGTGGCGCTCCCGCCGCCGGGAACGTCCGCCCGGCGCGGGCCGCGCGACAGCACCCAGCCGAAGCTCAAGTACAAGCCGCCACCCACCGTCTCCCCCGGCGCGGGCGTGTCGATCGCTCCGAACGGCTGCGTCGCGGTGCCGTTGGTGCACGTGATGGTGCGCGTTCCGAGCAACGTGGCATGCCCGTCCGAATCCTCCGCGTAGACGACGAGGCGGAACGTGCCGTTGCCGCGCGCCGGAAGCATGTTCGTCAACGCGAGATAGCCCCAGCCTCCCTTGTAGTTGGCGGGATAGCCGGGAAATGCGGTCGCAACATCGGGACGCGCATCCTCGACGCGAATCGCCTCTCCGATGTAAATCAGCTGTCCCGGTGTTTCGCCCGCGACGGCGTCGCGATAGATGCGCACGTGACTTACGTTCACGTCATCGAGCGCCCACCCGGTAATCGCGAGCGAACCCGTGACGCCGGTCGTGTTGTTGGCCGGCGTATCGACCGCGCCAATCGGCGCCGCGCTGGCGCCGGCGGGAAGAACGGTGAGCAAGACCGGAATCGGTTCGATCACATTCGACGTGCCGGCGGCGGAAATGGTGAGCAGGCCGGACGTACTCGCCAAAGGCACCGCGCCCGGGACGAGGGTCACCGTGAACGCACCGGATCCCACGCCGCCCGTCGGCGCCACCTGCAGCCATGGAACCGTGGACGCCACGGCCCACGTGACGCTTCCCGCACCCGCCTGTGTCAGGCGAATCGTCTGCGACGGCGTCGTGACGGTACCGGCGATCCCGAACGCGAGCTGCGTGCGATCGACGGTGAGCGTCGGACCACCAGGCGTGACCGTGCTCACGACATCAGACGCGTCGCTGCGCTGCCCGGTGACGTTGTAGGCGACGACGCGGAAGGAGTAGGTCGTGCCGGGCAGCGCGGTCGCGAACGTCCAGGTCGTGGTGTTCCCGACGTCCGTGGCGAGGCTGAAAGGGGCGCTCGCCGGGCCGTACTCGACGATGTAGCCGCTGACGTCCGTTTCGGTATTGGCGTCCCACGCAAGCGTCACCTGCGCCGCCCGCGCTGAAGGTGCAGCGAGCAGGAGCACGATGACCGCGATCAGGAACTGCGTGCGGAGTACGGACACCTAGAGCCTCGTCCCCATCGAACGGCAAGTGGTATGCCCCGCGACGCGACGCGGCGACGCGCGAAAATGCGCCTGAAAAAAGAAAAGCCGCGTGCGGGATGCGCACGCGGCTCCTCGGACGATTACGAAACTGTCGCTTACCTTACAGCGAGAGGCGTTACCTTATCCTTACTTCAGCGTGTGTGAACGGCCACGACCGAAACATTGTTGAACGTGCCGGTGACGGCGCTATGCGCGTACACCACCACGTTGTAATCGCCTGGCGCGAGCGAGCCTGCGAAGCCCCACCCGGAATTCGTGAACCGGGACGAGCCGAAGAAGGCGGCGACATCCGGCCGAGCAATGCCGTAGTTCGCCACACCGACGAAGACCGGCGCGGCGCCGCTCGCCGGGTAGGCCCAGATGTGCAGCGTATCCACGCCCGTCCCGCTCGTGGATCCGAGGTCGAGCGCCCATCCCGCAATGGTGAACGTCGTCGGCAGGATCTGGTTCTGTGCGGGCGTGTCGACCGACATCCGCGGGTTGGAGGCCGGCGACACGACGGTCGCGCTCAGCAGCTTCGGCGCGGCCCACAGCCCGCTCACGGTGCTGTGCACGTAGATCGCCAGCGTATAAGTTCCCGCCGGTAGCCTGCCGATGAGTCCGTATCCGCTGTTGGCGAAGTTCGATCCCAGCCACGCGCCGACGTCGGGGCGTGCGTTGCCGTACGACGCGATCCCCGCGAGGATCGCCGCCGCGCCGTTGGTCGGGAACGCCCAGCAGGCGACCACGTCGACGCCGGTTCCACTCGTCATCCCCGTGTCAACCGCCCAACCGGCGATCATGAAGCCGGTGCTCTGCAGGGTTGCGTTGTTCGACGGCGTGTCGATCGCGAACATCGGATTCGACACAGGCGCGGACGGTGTCGGGCTGGTGGGCGAGCTCGGCGTCGAGGGCGTACCGGTCGTCGACGTCCCCGCGATCAGCTGCACCATCGTCGACGTGAAGTTGTTCGAGGTGGACATCAGCCAGTTCGGATCGTCGGCGCTCGCGGCGAGGCGCGGGTAGAAGTTGCCTTTGCCGCCCGCGGCCGTCACGATGAACCCGTTGTCAACCGGGGTGCCGCCCGTCGTCAGCTCGACGCCGCCGTCCTCCTCCGTCGATCCATGCGACACCATGAAGAAGGTGTCGGACCGCCGGTTGTAGCCGATGCTGAGGGCGTCATACGCCTTCCATCGTGTGGAGAGCGTGATGATGTCGCTCGCCAGCGTGCCGTCTGCGTTGAGCAGGCGTCCGAGAGCGGCGCCGGCCGGCAGGGCATACCACGCCGCGAGGTACTTGCCGGTGGAGCTGTTGTAGTTGACGTCGGTGATGTAGGTGCCACCGGTGACGACGAGCCGCGTCGCCCCGCCAACCAGCGCGCCCGTTCCGCTCTTCACACGCTGCGCATCGACGAACGCGAATGCGCTGGGATCGTTGTAGCCAGCCGAGACGACGAGGAACTCGTCGGTCGATGGGTTGAACGCGATCGACGGGTTGTCGTGATACTGCGTGTCGCTCGTGACGTTGAAAACGGCCGCCTTCGGTGTGGCCGTGTTATCGGTGCGCACGGCGCGAATCTGATTGGACCCGAGAGCTCTCCAGGCAACGAGGAATTCGCGGTCCACGGTCGAATAACCGACGGCGGGGCCGGCTTCCCACCAGGTCACATCCCCCGTCAGCTGCGTGTCGGCGCCGATGACGCCGCTCTTCGTGTAGCTGACCATGCGCCCGTGCACGCTCGGCGCGCCTTCGTGCCATGTCACCAGGAACCCGCCGGCGCCGCCATCCGCGTCCGGGCTGAACGCCACACGCGGAAAGTGCGCGAAGTTCGCCGCGTTGGCTTGAATCGTAAAGGGCGCGCCCAGCGGGGTACCCGACGCGTTTACGAAGCGCCCCCACAACACGCCGTACGCTTCGACGACCAGGTAGACCTTGTTTACCGAGTCGTAGCCGACGGCGCTTCCACGAACGAGGGCGAGAATCGCCTGTGTGGTAGCGCCCGACCGCACGGCGGCCGCGTGCGCGGCGTTCGTGCTGATGACCGTGAGCAGGGTGGCGGCAAGGATTATGCGGACGTGCTTAGCCATCGGGCCTCATGCGCGGCGAGGCAGAACTGCCGCGGAAAAACGGGTGAAACTTCGGGGAAACCGCTTACTCACGGACTATCGGATGGGAAGCCCGGATAGATTAGCCGCCATCTCGGCTTAATTTCAACAGTATTCGGAGCCCATCCGTTCGTTTTGAGACCCTATGCCCCCGCCCGCGCGGCTGCGAGGAGCACCCCGGCCGCGTGCAAACGAATGGCCGGGTCTGCCTCGCGAAGCAGCCGGCGCGCCTGGCTGATGTCCGCGAGATCCGGGACGAGCGAAGTGGTCTCCTCGATGATGCGCGCCGCCTCGGATCGGATTACAGGATTGCTATCAGCGGCTGCTTCGTTCAACACGCGCCGCGCCGCCTCGGGGCTGACCGGGGCGAGAAGGCGGGCGGCTTCCAGGCGGATCGTGCCGTCGCGGTTTTCGAGGAGCGGCGCGATGGCGCCCATCCAGGGACCCGGTTGTCCGCCCCACGCTTCGGCGGCCATCAACTTGAAATCCGGCACCTCGCTCTGGAGCATCCGCTCGACGTACGCCTGTCCCTCGTCGTCACCCATGCGCGCCAGTGCGACGGCCGCCGAGGAGCGAACCATTGGATCGGAATCCTTCATCAGCTTTTGAAGCGCGGGGCGCGCTTCGTCAGCTTTCCTGCGGCCCAATGCGGCAGCCGCCGCGGCGCGCGTTGGCGTGCCCGGTTTATCCAGCATCGCGAGGAGAAGGGGAGTGGTCGCCGGCCCGCCTGCTTCCAGCGCACGCGCGACCACCGCCGGATCCAGCGTGCCTGCATCGACGACGGCTTCGAGACGCTTGACGGCGGCGGGATCGCCAGCCTTCGCGCGCGCGGCGGCGTCGGCGAGTTGATCCGACACGTCGCGGTTCGGGGAAGCGGGTGGCGTGATACCCGCGTCGCGCAGCATGCGGCGCGCGCTCTGGCGCAAATCGGATTCGCCGCTCACCGCGAACTGCAGCAGCACGTTGCGCGGTACCGGTTCCAGCAGCGCCGCGTCTTCGGAGCGGCGTTTCCCCAGCCACGCCTCGTACGCATCCAGTCCCTTGATCGGATCCGCCTGCGCGAGCGCTTCGATGCGCAGCGCGGCGGCGGCGTGATTCCACGGCGAGCGCGCGAGCACCTGCGCGGCGGCGCGCGCGGCGGCGGCGTGCTGTCCGGCCGCGAGCGCGCTCCACCCCGCGGCGAGTGTGGAGGCATCCGAAGGAGGGGACGCCGGCGCGGTGCGATCGCGGACCTGCGCATCCCCCGTCACCGCAGTGAAAACAACCAGCAAAACAGCGATAAATATGCGCATTGTGCTACCTTAACATCCGCTGCAGTAAGACGAACCCGCGTCTCCGTTAGCCTTCGCTTACTGTTTACCGATTACCGTCTACCGTCTACGACAAGCATCATGAAACGCGCACTGATAACCGGAATTACCGGGCAGGACGGCTCCTATCTCGCCGAGCTGCTCCTCGAAAAAGGCTACGACGTTCACGCCATCGTCCGCCGCGCCAGCTCCACGAACTTCTGGCGCATCGAGCACCTGCTCGATCGCATCCACCTGCATCCGGCGGATCTCCTCGACCAGCTGTCGCTGATCAAGGTGCTCGACGAAGTGCGGCCGCGCGAGCTCTATAACCTCGCGGCGATGTCGTTCGTGCCTGCGTCGTGGGATCAGCCGATGCTCACCGGCGAGTTCAACGCGCAGGGCGTGACGCGCATCCTCGAAGCCATCCGCCAGGTGGACAAGACGATCCGGATGTACCAAGCCTCGTCGTCCGAGATGTTCGGCAAGGTGCGCGAAGTTCCGCAGACCGAGCTCACGCCGTTCTATCCGCGGAGTCCGTACGGTGTCTCGAAGGTCTACGGCCATTACATCACGGTGAACTACCGCGAGAGCTACGACATGTTCGCGGTGTCCGGCATCCTCTTCAACCACGAATCCCCGCGGCGCGGGCTCGAGTTCGTGACGCGGAAGGTCACCGACGGCGTGGCGCGCATCAAGGCCGGGCTCGCGGACACGCTCGGCCTCGGGAACCTCGACGCACAGCGGGACTGGGGATTCGCCGGCGATTACGTCCGCGCGATGTGGCTGATGCTGCAGCAGGATCGCGCCGACGACTACGTGATCGCTACCGGTAAGACGCATTCGGTTCGCGATCTGGTGGACGTCGCGTTCTCCCACGCGGGTCTCGACTGGAAAAAGTACGTGAAGCAGGACCCGCGATTCCTGCGGCCCGCGGAAGTGGATCTCCTCATCGGCGATCCGTCGAAGGCGAAATCAGCGCTCGGATGGAAGCCCGAGGTCAATTTTCAGGGCCTCGTCGAAATGATGGTGGACGCCGACATCGAGCGTTACACCGAGGCCGCGCGCATCGGCCGCCACGTCACCCAGTAACACTCAGACAAAGAGCCGCCCGGCACCATGCCGGGCGGCCCCCCCTGCTACTGCCGTCTGCGTCGGGGTCACCGGATGGTGCAGGAGGGCAGGAGCATCTGTTTCGCGCGTTCCCTTGGCGCGATCTCGATCGAGAGCGGAATCCGCTCGCGTTTGCCGTCCGCCTTCCGGATGAAGACGAACTCGTAGGTGCCGACGAAACCGACGCCCGGGTGCCAGAAGAACTCACCCGTGCAGCGGTCGAGGAACGATCCGGAAGGCAGCGCTTCCAGCCGGCCCGCTTTGACCATGTAGCCCTCGTAGCCGTCGGCCTCCCCTTCGACAGGTCCGCCGATGGTCGCGCGGATCACGCCCAGTTCCTCGATCGCGAGCCGCGATCCACCGGCCTCGGTCGTCGCCAGCATCTCGAGCGGCGCGTTCATCGCGAAGCCTGTCTGCGCGTACGTCGGCACGTCGGAGACGGCGATCGAGCTCACGGTTGCCAGCGACTTGCCCGTGTCGGTTCCGACGATCGCCTGCTGGCGCGTGACGTCCTCGAGCCCGTTCGACCCCTGCACGAGCGCCGGCGTGGTCATGATCGAAGACGAGGTCATGATCGAGGACGTGATCATGATCGAGGACGTGATCGTGATCGAGGACGACGTCCCGTTCAGCACGGTGAAGAAGCGGCTGCCGATGCCTTCGCTGTGACCGGCCGCGTCGCTGACGCCCCACGCGATCGTGTGCGCGCCGTTCGAGAGCCGCGTCGTGTCGAGGATGTAGAAGCCCACCGCGCCGTCCGTGTTCGCGTGTCCGGGGAACAGCGCCTGGATGTCGGATCGCGCAAAGTTGTACTGCGGATGTCCGACCGGCACGCCGTCGATGAACACCGTGATTGTCGATCCGTCGATCGGGATCACGTTGTCCTGCGCGCCGAGCACCCATCCGAAGTTGACATACTCGGAGCCGGACACGGTCGCGCCCTGTTCCGGCGTGTCGATCGCGCCGAACGGATCCGTGGCGTGCGCGTTGTCAGCCACGATCGTCTTCGATCCGAGAAGGGTCGTCTGCCCCTCGAGGTCGGTTGCATACGCGTGGAGCTTGAACGTGCCGTTGCCCTGATCCGGCAGCATATTTGTCAGCAGCAGGTAGCCCCAGCCGGCCTGGTAGTCGTAGGGCGACGCATTGAACGCATCGACGTCTGGACGCGCGCCGTCAACCTGCACGGCGCGGCCGATGAACACCTTGCCGTTCGCGGACGACATCGATTCACCAGCGACCGGGTCGCGCCAGATCGACACCTCCGTGAGGCCGATATCGTCAATCGCCCAGCCGGTGACCGCGACGCTGCCCGTCACGCCGGTCGAGTTGTCGAGCGGCGTCTCCATCAATCCCGACGGAGCGTAGGTGGACGCGAAGATCGTGAGCTGCACCGGCAGCGTCAGCGGCGAGTTCGGCACTCCCGCCGCCTCGATCGTCAGCGTTGCCGATTGGGTCAAGCCGTTCGGATACGTGCCCGGATTGACGCTCACTCGGAACGTCGCAGAGCCTGAGCCGCTCGCCGGGTTGATCGTGAGCCAGGTCGCATCGGTAGTGACCGACCAGGTGCTGGTCCCGTTCGTGAAGCTGATCGACGCCGTCTGCGCGCCGGTGAGGATCGCCCCGTTATTGGTACCGCCAAAGGTCAGGGCCGCGCGGTTCAATGCGATCTGCGTATCCGCCGTTGGATCGGTGGGCGTCGGGCTCGGCGCCGGGTTCGTGCCGTCGTGCGCAATCGCCAATGTAGGCAGGGCGAGAAACAGCGCCAGCCCCGCCATTGCGATCTGTCGGAACTTCGTTACCATTCTTGGCCCCACCTCCAGCACCTGTCACCGCTGGCGCAAGTCATGTGCCTGATCCGTAAATGGCCTGATATCCTTTGATTACCCATGCGATCGATTCTGGTGACGGGATCTTCGGGACTGATCGGTTCGGAGGTGGCGTCGTATTTCGCGAAGCTCGGCTGGGCCGTGCACGGCGTCGACAACAACCAGCGCGCGGTGTTCTTCGGTCCCGCGGGCGACACACGATGGAACCAGGCGCGGCTTGCCGTCGCCCACCCGACCTTTCAGCATCACGAGCTCGACATCCGCGATCGCGATGGCGTAGTGGCGCTCGTCGCGTCGCTGAAGCCGTCGGCGATCGTTCATGCCGCCGCGCAGCCGTCGCACGATCGCGCCGCGGCAATCGCGTTCGATGATTTCGACACCAACGCCGGTGGTACGCTGAATCTGCTCGAGGCGGCACGGCGGGCGTGTCCCGAATCGCCGTTCGTGCACATGTCGACGAACAAGGTGTACGGCGATCGCCCGAACACGATTCCGCTGCGCGAGTTGGGGACGAGGTGGGACTACGACGATCCGGCGTTCGCGCACGGGATCGCGGAGGATCTGCCGATAGATCAATCGATGCACTCTCTTTTCGGCGCGTCGAAGGTGGCCGGCGACGTGATGGTGCAGGAGTACGGCCGCTACTTCGGGATGCCGACCTGTTGCCTGCGCGGCGGCTGCCTGACCGGCCCGAGCCACAGCGGCGTCGAGCTGCACGGGTTCCTCAGCTACTTGATCAAGTGCAACATCGAGGAGCGCGAATATCGCGTCTTCGGCTACAAGGGCAAGCAGGTGCGCGACAACATCCACTCGCTCGACGTCGCGCGCTTCGTGCATGCGTTCGTCGACGCGCCGCGGTCAGCGGAGGTCTACAATCTCGGCGGCGGCAAGGAGAATTCCTGCTCGATCCTCGAGGCGTTTGCCATGGTCGAGCGCGTCACCGGCAAGCCGCAGCGCCACACCTACGTCAACCAGGCGCGCGCGGGCGATCACATCTGCTACTACAGTGACCTGCGGAAGATGAAGGCGCACTATCCCGCGTGGGGGATCACCAAATCGCTTCCCGCGACCGTGGCGGAGATCGTGGAGGCATGGCAGCACCTTCCCCGGACGACGTCGTGAGCGGCGCCGCGCCGGTCTTCTCCGACGGCGATCATCGCGCGGAGCTCGCGCGCGAGTACGAACGGCGTTTCGGAGCCAAGGCGCCCTACCGCCGCAAGGTGTGGGCGATGCTCACGCGCGACGTGTTTCAGCGCTACGTGCCCGCGCAGGGCACGGTGCTGGAGCTCGGGTGCGGGTGGGGCGAGTTCATCAACCAGGTCCGCGCGGCGAACAAGCTCGGGATGGATCTCAATCCCGAGGCCGCCGGCCGGCTCGATCCCGGCGTCCGCTTCGTCGAGCAGGACTGCAGCACGCGCTGGCCGCTGGCCGACAATGCGCTCGACGTGGTGTTTACCAGCAACTTCTTCGAGCACCTGCCGGACAAGCAGAGTCTCGCGCGCACGTTCCGCGAAACGCTTCGCTGTCTGCGGCCCGGCGGACGGCTCGTCTGCCTGGGACCGAACATCCGCTATCTGCCAGGCGCGTACTGGGACTTCTGGGATCACTACCTGCCGCTGACGGATCGATCCCTTGTCGAGGGCCTCGAGCTCGCCGGTTTTGCGATCGAACGATCGTGGGCGCGCTTTCTTCCGTACACGATGTCGCAGGAGCGCACGCCGCCGATCTGGATGTTGTGGCTCTACCTGCGTCTTCCGATCGTCTGGCGGATCTTTGGCAGGCAGTTCCTTGTCGTCGCGATGAAGCCCGAGCCGGGTGCAACCGCGCGATGAAGGTTCTCATCACGGGTGTCTGCGGCTTTGTCGGGTCGACGATCGCGCGTCTGTGGCGCGAGCAGAGAAGCGGTCTCGAGATCATCGGCGTCGATAACTTCATGCGTCCGGGCAGCGAGCTCAATCGCGCGAGCTTGAAAGATCTCGGCGTCCACGTGTCGCACGCGGACATCCGCCAGGCGAGTGATTTCGAGCAGCTGCCCGACGTGGACTGGGTGATCGATGCGGCGGCGAATCCCAGCGTGCTTGCCGGTATCGACGGCCGCACGTCGTCGCGCCAGCTCGTCGAGCACAATCTCGTCGGCACGATCAACATGCTCGAGTACTGCCGGCGCGCGGGCGCCGGATTCGTCCTCCTCAGCACGAGCCGCGTGTATTCGATCCCGCCGCTCTCGTCGCTCCCTGTCACCGTCGTCGGGGATGCCTATGCACTGGCAGCCGCGACGAACATCGCCGGACTGTCATCGCGTGGCGTGTCGGAATCGTTTTCCACGGAGCCGCCCGTCTCGATCTACGGCGCGACGAAGCTCGCTTCGGAGCAACTCGCGCTCGAGTACGGCGCGGCGTACGATTTCCCGGTCTGGATCAACCGCTGCGGAGTGCTCGCCGGGTCGGGGCAGTTCGGCCGCGCGGACCAGGGCATCTTCTCGTTCTGGATTCATAGCTGGAAGGCGCGGGCGCCGCTCACGTATCTCGGATTCGATGGGCAGGGGCACCAGGTGCGCGACTGTCTGCATCCGGCCGACCTCGTGCCGCTTCTCGATCGCCAGCTCGCCGCGTCCGCGACAGCACCGCAGCCGCGCGTGCAGAACGTCTCGGGCGGCGCCGCGTCCGCGCGCTCGCTGCGGCAGATCAGTGGCTGGTGCGCGCAGCGCTTCGGACCGCACCAGGTCACGTCGCGAGCCGAGACGCGTCCGTTCGACGTGCCATGGATGGTCCTCGATGCGTCGCGTGCCGCCGCGAGCTGGGACTGGACGCCGGCGATTTCCGTCGAGGCGATCTTCGAAGAAATCGCGGTTCACGCCGAGCGGAATCCCGGGTGGCTGGAGATGAGCCGTTGACGAGCGAGCCGCAGCGCGATACTGCGCCGCTCACACTGCTCTCCATCGTCATTCCCGCGCGCGACGAAGCGGGCTGCATCGCCGCGACCGTCGAGCATCTGCACGTGGAGCTGCGCCTCCACCACGTGCCGCACGAGATCATCGTGGTGGACGACGGAAGCACAGACGAAACGTTGCCGATCCTCGAGGCGCTGCAATCGCGGCTCCCCGAGCTGCGTCCGTTGAAGAACACCGGCGACCACGGTTTCGGCCGCGCCGTCGTCTTCGGCCTCGATCGCATGTCGGGTGACGCCGCGGTCGTGATGATGGCCGACGAGTCCGACGACTGCCGCGACGTCGTCCGCTACTGGCAGAAGCTCAATGAGGGCTACGACTGCGTGTTCGGCAGCCGCTTCATGAAGGGCGGCGGCGTCATCGATTATCCGTGGCTGAAGCTGATGGTCAACCGCATGGCGAACCTGCTGCTGCGGTGGCTGTTCCGGGTGAAGTTGAACGACGTCACCAACGCGTTCAAGGCGTATCGCAAAACCGCGATCGACGGCTGCCGGCCGTTCCTGTCGCCGCATTTCAACCTGACGATCGAGATTCCGTTGAAGGCGATCGTGCGCGGCTACACGTGGGCCGTCGTCCCCATCACCTGGCGCAACCGCCGGTCGGGCGAGGCGAAGCTGAAGCTTCGCGAGATGGGCAGCCGCTATTTCTTCATCATGATGTACGTGTGGCTGGAGAAGTATTTCAGCCGCGGCGATTACCGGCGATCGTCCTGATCCTGGCATCCCGTCGCTCATTCCCGTTCGCCCGTGTCGAGCGGCGACGTCGCGGCGGGGAAATGGGTATACATCGATGCGAGGGCCGCGTCACGACATATCGCATCGGCAGGCCAGAGCAAGCGATCGTTCCCCGATTCGCGCTGAGGGAGCGAGTGTTAGGGGAGCTTGCAGGGCTGCACGCGCAGACGACAACGTCTGCGCCCGGCGCGTTGTCGCTTGCCAAGGATGTCGTCGACCGTCTGAGAGCGCTTGGCTACATGCGCTGAGTGCGCCCGTTCCGGTGCCGTCGCCTGGGCGTCTCGCCCGTGCGCTTATCGACCGACCGCGCCGCACAGTGCGCTCCTAGCGCATTGTCACGTCCGTCGTTGCGGCGATACTGAACGTGCCGGTCACGAGCGAGCGTCCGTACGCTACAACCCGGTACATGCCCGGCTGCAACGGCGGGGCGAGGATATTGAACCCGGTCGACGAAAACTGTGCGCCGAAGTACGCGCCCACATCCGGACGCGAGACATCGACGGACGCGGCCCCCAGCATCACCGCCCCACCCGGCCGGTCCAGCGGATACGCGTATATATGGACGATGTCAATGCCGCCGCCCGACGCGGCC
>WNGB01001708.1_pt1 | contig 67089 bp, 80 predicted proteins | sample 5400681 | NCBI WGS metagenome assembly WNGB01 (sample SAMN13153367, study PRJNA577476) | soil metagenome | isolation source: 115 cm soil or saprolite under grassland replicate 2 | place: USA:California | collected 2016-06-15 | reverse complement strand
AGGGCAACGACCACAACAACATCATCAAGGGCAGAAAGGGAGGCGACACCATCGACGGCGAGGACGGCGTCGACCACCTGTACGGGCAGGCCGGCAACGACGGCGCGAACTCCGGGAACTCCCACATCGACGGGGGACCCGGGAACGACTTCCTGTACGGCGGCGGCGGTGGAGACCTGCTGCGCGGCGACGACGGCAACGACTTCATCGACGGCGGGGCGAACACGGAAGACGTGCCGGACTTCGCCCAGGGCGGCGACGGGGACGACACCTGCATCAACGTGGAGGGCTCGGACACCTGCGAGCACTCCTGACCCGGTTCGATCCACAAGGCGAAACGTCAACCACACGAGGGCCCCGGTGAACCTGCCGGGGCCCTCGGTCGTGTCCGCCTTGGTTACCGGCCGCCCTGGCCCTCCCCGATCCCGGAGCCGTCGCAGGACGTGACGTCGAGGGCCTGGGCGAGCGGTGTGTCCCGGCCGAGCGCTCGAACGACCGCGACGTTCCTCGAGTCCCGGTGGATCACGTACGCGATGTCCTCGTCGCTCTGCGGGTAGCCCGCGGGCACGATGACGTCGCCGTCCTCGACGCCGTCCACGCCCCTCCGGATGAGCGCCGGGACCTCGGACCGGTCGTCCACGCCCGCCCCCACCAGGATCACCCGTTCGGTGGTGTCCGCGCACGGCAGGTCGATCACCGACCAGATCCCGGCAGGATCCACGATGTGGACCGTGATCGCGTCGCCCGACGCGATCGGCGACGGGGCGTCCGGATCGCCCGCCAGCTCGCACGCGGCCTGATACGTGCCCGGCTCCAGGAACGGCGTCACGAACTCGAAGCCGTCGTTACCGAGGACGTCGAACGGCTGGCCGCGATCCGTCGAGCCCGTGGCCCGCAGGATCAGGGCGGACGACTCCCAGGGGTTCCCCACCTGGAGGTGGATCCCGTCGGGTTGCACGGCGAACTCCGGCGTGTCCGTCTCGATGCCATCGGCCGTGCACCGGAACACCCCGACGTTCGGGATGGCGCCGCCGGTCTCCGGAGGCGGCGTGGGTGAGTCGGAGACGGAGGGAGCCGGGGCCGGAGACGTATCGGCCGTCGCCGACGCGGCGGGGCCCGGGCCCGGGGCATGGCCACGGTCGCCCACGCCGGCCAGCAGCGTCAGGGGGACGACGAGCCCGACCACGGCCAGCCCGCCGGCGAACGAAGCGGCCGCCACGCGCCGTACCCGCCGCTGGCGGACCCGGCGAAGGAACGTGCCCCGGTCCGGTTCCGGATCGGGCGTGCCGGACGGGGTGGAGCTAAGGAGCGCGGAGATTCGGTCGTGATCCATCGATGTCCTCCTCGAGCTGGGCCCGCAGGGTGGCGCGGGCCCGGGCCAGGTACGCGCGGACGGTGGTCTCACCGCACCGCATGGCGGAGGCGACCCCGGCCGTCGGCAGGCCCACCCGGTAGTGCAGGACCACCGCCTGCTGCTGCCGGAGGGGCAACCCGGCCACGGCCCTCCACAGGTCGAGCCCGGCCTCGGCGTCCGGACCGGGCGGATCCGCGTCCCGCGGCGGGAGGGTCCGGCGGCGGAGGGCCCGGCGGGCCAGGTTCATGGCCGTCGTGGTGACCCATCCCGCCGCCCACGGACGGTCCCGCAGCCGGTCCCACCGCTCCCACGCCCGCACGAACGCCTCCTGCGTGGCCTCCTCGGCGGCGTGCGCGTCCCGGCACAGCAGGAACACGGTCCGGAACACCGGCCGGAACTCCTGCTCGTAGAGCCCCCAGAACGCGGGATCGATCCTCACGACGCCATCACCGCGACAAGTCTGGAACGCCCGAAATCGCTGCCCTGTGGTGGTGATCCTTCTCCAGCTCGTTCAGGGGAGCAGCTCGAACGACTCGGTGTGTGCGGGCCGGACCACGCCGAAGTGGCGGCGGTCGAACGTGGCGATGCCGACGATTCCCAGCCGTTCGGAGGCAGCGACCACCGAGGCATCGACCGTCCCGAGAGGCAGATCGCGATAGCGCCATACGAGCTCGGCGATGCGAAGCCAGTCGGGAGGGAGGACCGGTTCGACGAGCAGGCTTCCAGAGGACAGGTCGCCCAGGAATCGCACTTCGGCAGCCGCGGAGAGCCGCGTCTGGATGAAGTACGTAACCTCCGTGACCGTGAGGATCGGAACGAGCAGGGGGCCAGGATGATCGTGCAGGAGGCGGACCGACTCGGCATGGTGGGCATCGTCGGCGTCCACGTAGGCGTAGAGCGGGCCGGAGTCGACGAGGACGGCTATGCGCCGACCTCGCTCGCGAGGATCTCCTCGATCCGTTCGGAGACGTCGGATCGGCCGCTGCGGCCCGCTCCCGCGGCCATCAGACGGCGCCGAGGCCCCTGGTGCAGGAGCGTCTCAAGTGCCTCCCTCGTGAGGTCGGAGATCGTGACGCCCCTGCGGGCTGCCTCGTGACGAAGCCGAGCGTCCAGCTCATCGGGGATCTTCACGGTCGTCCTCCTCATGGTATGCCAGCATATCACAGCTCCGGGCAACCGTCAGGCGGTGAGGAGGCCGATGCCGAGGGCGGACACTCCGACGGCGAGGCTCGCCGCGCCGGCCCACAGCAGGGCGACCCAGCGGTTCGGCGTGGTGCGGTCCCGTCCGATCATCGAGAAGAAGAACCCCGCCGGCATGAGGATCGCGGCCAGGGGGATGGCGTTCCGGGCCAGTGGGTCGGCGATGCCGCTGAGGTCGGCCGCGTCGGCGTAGAGCAACGACACCAGCGACAGGATCACGAGCACGCCCGCGTGGGCGTGGCCGGCCCGGGAGAACGCCCGCTGGAACGAGGTCAGCGGGACCTTGCCCCGGACCACCTTCAGCATGAACGTCCCGCCGTACTCGATGGCCACCACGGCCACCAGGAGGATCCCCGCGGTGCTCGTGGTGTCGTTGGTGAGGTGCAGCGCGCCCAGCATCTCGGTTCGCTCCCTTCTCCCGAAGACCACCTTCCACTGTGGAGGGTTGCATGGCCATTCTCCGACATGACACAATGACCTGTCAAATAGGAATATGGAGGTTGGACCATGGACGAGCGTGCGCTCAACGCCACCGCCGCCTCGCTGCTCGGGTTCCTCCACTGGGGATCCCTGACCGGCTGGGACCTCGCCGGGACGGCGCAGGAGGTCATCGGGGACTTCTGGTCGCTGACCCGGAGCCAGGTGTACCGGGAGCTGGCCTGGATGGCCGAGGCCGGTCTGGTGGAGGCGGGGGAGCGGGGCCCGCGGGACCGCCGGCCGTACACCGTCACCAATGCCGGCCGGGAGGCGTTCCGGACGTGGGTCGAGCGCGAGCCCGGCCCGGAGACCATCCGCTTCCCGCTCCTGCTCACGATCGGCTTCGGCCGGCACGTCCCGCCGGACCGTCTGGCCCGCTTCGTCCACCGCCACCGGACCGTCCACGCCGACCGCCTGGCCGCCTACGAGGATCAGGCGGCGGCCATGGACGCCGCCCCTCCGGACATCTACGCCAGGTCCACGCTGGAGTTCGGAATCCGGTACGAGCGGGCCGTGCTGGAGTGGTTCGACTCCCTCCCCGAGGCAGTCCGGGGGCCGCGGTCATACGCCTCCGCGTGATCGGGCCGGCGGGCATGTGGGAACGTTGACCACGATCACGAATCGCCGTTCCCCGACCAGAAGGAGCGAGCCGTGGGCTACGAGATCGAGATCAAGGACCTCCCCGACCGGTACGTGGCCACCATCCGGATCAGCACCACCCGTGAGGGGATCGGCCCGGCGTTCGACGAGCTGCTCCCGGAGATCGACGCCGAGATCGTGAACGCGGGAGCCCGGCCGGCCGGACCGCCGTTCGCGATCTTCCACTCCTACGGCGACGAGGACGTGGACATGGAGGTCGGGTTCCCCCTGGACGGGCCGATCCCGACGTCCGGCCGGGTCATCGGGCGGGAGCTCGCCGCGACGCTCGCCGCGGTGACCTGGCACCACGGCCATTACGACTCCCTCGGCGAGGCCCACGGGGCCATCGACGCCTGGCTGAAGCAGGAGGGACGCACCGCCACCGGGCCGGCGTGGGAGGTCTACTGGACCGACCCCCAGGAGGACCCGGACTCCGCGAACTGGCGAACCGAGGTCGGATATCCGATCCGGGAGTGACCCCCAGACGCTGGTCAGGGCCCGTCCGGGGGGCGACCGATTTTCCTCGAACCGACCCGAACCCTCGCCCGGACGGCGTCGAATCAACAGGTGCAACCCCCCTCCCTGGAGGTTGAGAGGACCCCGGCGCCCCCGCCGGGGTCCTCAGGTATCGGGGGTCCGTACACTGCGCTGGTGCGAGGACCCGGCGGTGTGCGGGCCGCGGTGGGGCTGCTGTGCGTGGGAGCGCTGGCCATGGCCGGGGCGGGGGCGTACGGTTCGGTCCCCGACCCCCCTCGCCCCCCGGATGTGGACGCTCGCGCCTTCCCGACCCGGTGGCCCATCAAGCACGTCGTGTTCATCGTGAAGGAGAACCGGAGCTTCGACCAGCTGTTCGGCCTGTTCCCGGGCGCGGACGGCACCACCACCGGCCGGGTCGGCGACCGGGTGGTCCCGCTCAGGCGCGGGATCCCGGAGCGCCTTCCCCGGGATATCGTGCACACCTACCGCCGGGCCCTGGAGGACTGGAACGGCGGCCGCATGGACGGGTTCGCGTACAGCCGGTTCGCCCGGATCGCCGCGTACACCGAGGCCCTCCAGGAGGACATCCCGAACTACTGGCGATGGGCCGAGCGGTTCGTCGTGGCCGACCGGTTCTTCGCCTCGGTGAACGGTCCGTCGTTCCCGAATCACCTGTTCACGATCGCGGCGCAGTCCGGCGGCACCCACGACAACCCCCGTCCCGACGACGACGTGGTGGTGACGAACGGCAGCGGGTTCCGAAAGGTCTGGGGGTGCGACGCCCGGCCCGGCCAGACCGTCGAGATCACCGACACCGAGGGCAAGCTGGTCCAGGTCCTCCCGTGCTTCGACTTCCAGACCGAGGGCGATCTCCTCAACGGGGCGGGGATCCCGTGGGCGTACTACTCGGCGACGTACACCCAGAAGGGCTACATCTGGTCGGCATTCGACGCCATCCGGCACATCCGGGAGTCCGGCGAGTGGGGCCACCGGGTGTTTCCGGTGGACCAGCTCGTGCAGGACATCGAGGCCGGCCGGCTGCCCCCCATGACCTGGGTGACCCCGCGGTTCCAGCTGTCGGACCACCCTGAGTACAGCCTGTGTGAGGGCGAGAACTGGACCACGGAGATCGTGAACGCGATCATGAGGAGCCCCATGTGGAAGGACACCGCGATCTTCCTGACCTGGGACGACTGGGGCGGATACTACGACCACGTGCCGCCCCGGCAGATCGACGAGTTCGGGCTGGGCATCCGGGTTCCGATGCTGGTGATCTCGCCGTACGCCAGGGCCGGGTTCGTGGACCATACCGAGGGCGAGTTCTCGAGCGTCCTGCGGTTCGTCGAGGACAACTGGGGGCTGTCCCAGCTCACCGAACGCGACGCCCGGGCCACGAACCTGTCCGAGGCGTTCGCCTTCGACCGCCCGCCGCGGCCTCCCGAACCGCTGCCCCTGCGGACGGACTGCGAGGGCTGAGACGTCGCGTCCGGATTCGGCACCGGCCGGGGGTGTGGGCGCGGCGTGCAAGAATCCCGTCGGTGGCCATGACGTCGACATCGGCGAAGCTGGAGCGGCTGCACGCCGTCCTCGCCTCCACGGGGGGCGCCGTGGTGGCGTTCTCCGGAGGCACCGACTCCGCGCTGGTCGCGGCCGTGGCGGCCCGAGCCCTGGGGCCCCGGGCCCTCGCCGTGACGGCCGTCTCGCCCTCGCTGCCACCCGGAGAGCTGGAGGAGGCCCGCCGTCTGGCCCGGCACGCCGGCATCCGCCACCGGACCGTCCGGACCCACGAGGTCGAACGTGAGGCGTACCTGGCGAACGGACCCGACCGCTGCTACCACTGCAAGTCGGAGCTGTACGGGACGCTGGAGCGGGTCGCCGAGGAGGAGGGCCTGCCGGCGGTGGTCTCCGGCGCGAACCTGGAGGACCTCGGCGACTACCGGCCTGGACTGGCTGCGGCCCGGGAGCGCGGCGTCCGTCACCCGCTGGTCGAGGCGGGGTTCACCAAGGCGGAGGTCCGGGAGGCCGCCCGGGAGCTCGGCCTCCCGTCATGGGACAAGCCGGCGTCGGCCTGCCTGTCCTCGAGGATCGCGCACGGGGTGAGGATCACGGTGGAGGAGCTGTCGAGGGTGGGACGGGCCGAGCGCGCCCTGAAGAAGCTGGGGTTCCGCCAGGTCCGGGTCCGGGTCCACGGCGACCTGGTCCGGGTGGAGGTCGAGGCCGGGGAGGTGGCCCGGCTGGCCCAGCCCGCGGTCCGGAAGCGCGCGCTGGAGGTGCTGAAGGGCCTGGGCTACCGGTACGTGACGCTGGACCTGGAGGGGTTCCGCAGCGGCAGCATGAACCCCCCGGACGCCGCCCCGGGAGACGACTCGGCGTGAGCGGGTCCGGCCCCCGCGTGGGAAGGCGGTTCCATCTCACCTTCCCCGAGCACCTCATCGACGAGCCGGTCGTGTACGAGCTGGGAAGGCGGTTCGACGTCGTGACCAACATCCGGGGAGCGAACGTCGACGACCGCTTCGCCTGGGTCATCCTGGAGATGGCCGGCGCCGACGAGACCGTGGCGGAGGCGGTGGCCTGGCTGGCCGGGCGCGGGATCACCGTCGAGCGGCTCGGGGACTGAAGCGGAGGGGCCGTGGCCAGGAAGCGGATCCTGTTCGTGGACAACCGTCCGGAGTTCATGCACCAGCCGGTGCTGCGCCTGCGCCTGGAGGGCTACGACGTGGACGAGTGCACGAGCGGCGAGGACGGCATCGAGGTCCTCCGCTCGGAGCCCTTCGACCTCCTCATGCTGGACGCCGAGCTGCCGGAGAGCGACGGGTGGGCCACGCTCCGGGCCGTCCGGGACGATCCCGAGATCGCCGACACGAAGATCATCGTGTTCATGGCGCCGCAGGGGGAGACCGGGAAGCTGCTGCTGATCCCGGTGGAGGCCGAGCTCCGCCGGCCGTTCAGCATGGCCCAGATGCTGGAGGCGGTGGAGCGGGTGATCGGACCGCCGTAGCAGCCGGCCGGAGCACTAGGACTGCGTGTTCGCCGGGACCAGGCGGCGGCCCCACACGAACGTCTCGCGGTACCAGCTGTCGGGGTCCACCACCCGGATCATGGTCACGCCGTTCGAGCCGGAGTCCAGGACCCAGCCCCATCCCAGGAACAGGTTCACGTGGTCGACCGTGCCGTCGTGGTTGCTGTCGTAGAAGTGGATGTCGCCGGCCCGGGACTGGTCGAACGTGAGGCGCTGGTCCTTGGGGATGGCGTGGGCCATGTCGTTCGACGATCGCTCGCCCAGGATGTACCCCTTGTACGGCCGGACCCTCGTGTTGTCGTAGATGCCGTCGGGCGCTCGCAGGACCCACCACATCAGGCCCGAGCAGTCGAACCCGCCCCGGGGCTGGGCCCCGCAGCAGTAGCCCGAGGGGGTCTTCACGTACCACTCGCCGGCGTAGATGTAGGGGTAGCCCACGAACTTCATGCCGAACTCCACCACCTGGCGGAACGACTCCGGCACCGGCCCCAGGTGGATGGTCTTGAAGGCTCGAGCGGCCGAAAGGCGCCAGGACTCCGACGACTTGATCACCGACGCCCGGTACAGCGACCAGGCCACCTCGGACCGCGGGAGCCGGCTCCCCGGGCCCACGTCGAGGGATTCCCGATCGTGGTTGTAGCGGAGGCCGAGGGAGTTGCCGAGCAGGCGGACCCCGAAGGTCGGACCGTGCTTGAAGGCGTAGCCGTCGGTGGTGTGGATCGCGTTCGCCCCGGCCACGACGTCGGACAGGCCGAGCGCCCACAGCAGCGCCCGGTGGACCTGGACGGTGGTCACCGGGTCGTCCGGGTGGAACAACGTTCCCATCGGGAGCACCCACCCCAACTTCGCCGCGACGTTGATGTACGGCTCCAGCGGGTCGTCGGAGCTCACGTCGTCGAACTTCAGCTTGGGGTCTCGGCTCTCGTCCGGGGCGAACGCCATGACCACGGCCTTCGCGAACAGGTCCCGAGTCTCGCGGTTGTCCGGCTTGAACGTCTTCAGCCCGAAGTCGCGCATCCAGGTGTTCGATCCGGCCACGGCGTCGATGGCCGACCTCGCCCAGTAGCCGTTGGGGACGTCGGTCCACTGCGAGTTGGTCGCCCGGAGCGCCGGAGCGGTGGCCTGGTCCTCCGGCGGGCCCACCGCGGCGTCGCCGCCGAGGATGCCGCCGGTGCCCCGTACGGAAGCGAAGGAGGCTGCGACCGAGGGAACGGCGAGGAGGCCGAGAAGTCCTGAGACAAGCGTGAAGACGGCGAACAGGCGCCGCGTGGGGGGCCGCGGGGTCATACCCCCTCTTTCGGACACGGGGGGGCCAAACTTGAACGGAACGCCGTGCGCTCCTGCCCGAAGCAGCACCCCAGGACCCTACCCAGCCCGCCATGCGCGGGCGAATCCGCAGGTGAGGGGCTGTTTGGCGGGGATCCCCGCCCCGGAGGGGCTACCCTGGCGGGGTGAGCTTCGCCTGGGCCCTGCTCGACGCGGCCGGGACCGAGACCGGGCGCTCCGAGCAGTTCCCGGGCCGGGAGGAGGCCGAGACCTGGCTGGGCGAGGTGTGGGCCGATCTGCTGGGGTCCGGGGTGGAGGAGGTCACCTTGCTCGACCTGGCCGGGGACCGCGAGGTGTACCGGATGGGCCTCCGGGAGGGCTGAGCCCGCCCGCGGCTGCGCCGCTCTAGCAGACCTGGTTCAGGTACGGGTAGGGGTCGATCGCGGACCCGATCACCGTGTAGCCGTACGAGCTCCGATACGGGTCGGCGGGGATGACGTCGGGGTGCCACTCGAAGTGCAGGTGGTAGGGGCCGCCCTGGGCGTCACCGGTGTTGCCGACGTAGCCGATGACGTCGCCGGCGCTCACCGAGCCGGTGGCCCCGTACGCGGACAGGTGCGCGCCGTAGATCCACCCCTCGCTGCCGTACTCGATGATCGCGTTCCCGCCGAGGCCGTTGGGATCCTGCTCGACGTTTCCGGAGAACGGCGCCCGGACGATGGTCCCCTGGGGAGCCATGATGTCGTTCCCGGCATGGGGGTGGTATCCGCCCGCGTAGCGCGGGGCGCCGAAGGAGTCCCCGTAGGCCCGGGGGTTGTCCACGGGGCACACCGAGAACGGCGAGCCCTCCGCGGAGCCGCCGCCTCCGGCATCGCCGCCACCGCCGCCACCGCCGGGGTCCTGGTCCCGGCGGGCTGCCTCGGCCTTGCGCTGGGCCTCCCGGGCCCTGCGGGCGGCCTCCCGGGCCGCGGCGAGCTCTTCGGCCTTCAGCTTCTTCTGGAGATTCGCCACCAGGCCGTCCACCTCGTTGCGCTTCGCCGCGAGGTCCCCGATCAGCCCGTCCACCTCGTCCGCATTCCTCGCGATGTCCTCGTAGATCCCCTGGGCCTCCGTGAACTTCGCGTCGAGGGCCTCCTTCTGGTCGTTCAGGTTCTCGAGGGCCTGGGCCTGCTGCGACTGCACGTCCTGGAGATGGGCCTTCTGGATGGCCAGGTCGTTGGCGCGGTTCTGGACGTCGGCGGCCAGCGCCGAATCGGACCGGGACAGCTCGTTGGCGAACTCCAGGCGGTCGGACAGGTCAGTGAGCGAGGTGGAGCCCAGGATGAACCCCAGGCTCGAAGCCGGCCCGTCCTCGTAGGCGCTCCGGGCCCGCTGGTCCAGCCGGCTCTGGAGCTCCGCCAGCCGATCCTGCGCGTCCTCGATCCGGCCCTGGGTCTCCACGACCTGGCCAACGGTGGCGTCGTAGGCGTTCTGGGCCTCGTCGAGCTTCACGGCCAGGGCGTTCAGATCCTGCTGCAGGGAGCCCAGCCTGGCCCGCTGGTCGTCCATCTCCTGCTGGAGGGCGTCCAGCCGGGCCCCGGCCCCGTCGATCTCCCGCTCCAGCTCGGCCAGACGGGCGCGGGCCGCCTTCAGCTCGGACTTCGTGTCGGCGCCGGCGGGAGCGGTCGCGAGCATCCCGAAGAGCAGCAGGACGGCCACGACGGCGCCGGTCAGACGTCGTGCAGCAGCGCGGGAGCGTCCCCGGTTCGCTCGCATGGGTGCTCTACCTAACCGGACGTTCCCCCGTTCGTCAACGTCATTGCCCCGATCGGTCCTGTTTCGGCCGGGAAATCCCATCACGGACGGTGTTCCGACTCGACCCGCTCGGCGAGGTCCCGCAACGCGTCGGACGGCGGCGGGATCTGGGCCTCGGGCCGGTCCAGCCGGCGGACCACCTCCGGGAGCGCAGCGAGGTCCTCCTCGAACCGGCCCCGCGCGGCCTCCAGGGTGCCGGGCGGTCCTGTCCGGCGGCCGGCCGCCATGACCCGCTCCAGGAGCGGCCCGGTCCCTTCCGGGGCGGGTTCGTCGCGGAGGCCGATGACGTCATGGCCGGGCCTCGACCCCCGGAACACCTGCTTGCGGCCGGGCCAGGTGGCCTTGCCCGTGGAGAGCTTGGCCACCGGGCGGCCGTCCACCTCGACCAGCTTGTAGACCGTGTCCAGGTAGGGGGCGTCGGCCGAGACCCCCAGGCGGGTCCCCACGCCGAACGCGTCGATCGGCGCGCCGGCCCGCACCAGGCGCTCGATCTCGAGGTCGTCGAGCCCACCGCTGGCGAAGATGCGGACGTCGCCCTGCCCGGCGTCGTCGAGGCGCCGGCGGGCCTCCCGGGACAGCTCGCCGAGGTCGCCCGAGTCCAGCCGGACGGCCAGCTCCCCGCCAAGCCCGAGCTCCCGGATGACGTCGATGGCGGCGTCCACGCCTCCGGCCGTGTCGTACGTGTCGACCAGGAACGTGACCCGGCCCGGGAAGTCCTGGGCGAAGGCCCGGAACGCGTCGCGCTCGGTGGCGAAGGCCTCGATGTAGGAGTGGGCCATGGTCCCGGCGGCCCGGAGGCCGAACCGCCGGGCCGCCTCCACGTTGCTGGTGGCCGCGAAGCCGCACATCGCGGTGGTCCGGGCCACGGCCATGGCCGCGTCCAGCCCGTGGGTTCGCCGGAAGGCGAAGTCCACCACGTCGCGGTCTCCGGCGGCGATCCGGCACCGCGCCGCCTTCGACGCGAGCGTGGTGTGGAGGGTGATCTGGTTCAGGAGGTAGGTCTCGCCCAGCTGGGCCTCGGCGATCGGCGCGGTGACCTCCAGGACGGGTTCGCCGGCGAACACCATCCGGCCCTCCGGCACCGCCCACGCCTCGCCCGTGAACCGGAGGGAGGCGAACCGCTCCACGTCGTCCTGGCGGAACCCCAGCTCGCGCAGGTACGCGAGGTCCGTGTCGTCGAACCGGAGCGCCTCCAGGTAGTCGAGGCAGTCCTCCAGCCCGGCGGACACGGCGAAGCCGCGCTGCGAGGGAAGGCCCCGGACGAACAGGCTGAACGTGGCGGAGACATCCATGCCCCGGCGGAGATAGCTCGCCGCCATGTTGAGCTCGTACAGGTCCGTCAGCAGTCCGAGCCCCATGACGACGCGACGTTAGCGCGAGCCGGCGGCCGGGGGTGTGCGCCTGATACCCCCGGGGGGTATACTGCCCCCCGACATGGGACACGCGACGGCGGCAGTGGGCTCGGTGGGCGGCGAGATCCTCGACGCGCTGAGCTTCACCGGCGGGATGACGTGGGAGATCCTGTGGGCGCTCGTCCTGGGGTTCGCCCTGTCGGGCGCGGTGCAGGCCGTGGTGTCGAAGTCCGAGATGACGCGCCTGCTCCCCGACGACTCTCCCCGGTCCCTGGCCATCGCCTGCGGCCTCGGCGCGGCGTCCTCGTCCTGCTCGTACGCGGCGGTGGCACTGGCCCGCTCGATCTTCCGCAAGGGGGCCGACTTCACCGCCGCCATGGCGTTCGAATTCGCCTCCACGAACCTGGTCATCGAGCTGGGGGTGATCCTGGCCCTCCTCATCGGGTGGCAGTTCACGGCGGCGGAGTTCGTGGGCGGCGTCCTGATGATCGTGGTGGTGGCCCTGCTGTTCCGGACCTTCCTGGGGCCGCGCCTGGTGGAGATGGCCCGGGTCCAGGCCGAGAAGGGCCTCCGGGGGGTCATGGAGGGCCACGCCGAGATGGACATGTCGCTCTCCGGGGGGACCCTCCGCTCCCGGCTGTTCTCCCGGAACGGGTTCACGGCCACCAGCCACTACTTCGTCATGGACTGGGCGTCGATCTGGAAGGACATCGCGATCGGGCTGCTCATTGCGGGGGCCCTGGCGGCGTGGGTCCCGGAGTCGTTCTGGCGGAGCTTCTTCTTCGAGGGCCACCCGCTGCTGTCGAAGATCTGGGGGCCGCTGGTGGGGCCGCTGGTGGCGATGCTGTCGTTCGTGTGCTCGATCGGGAACGTGCCGCTGGCCGCGGTCCTGTGGAACGGGGGCATCAGCTTCGGCGGGGTGGCTGCCTTCATCTTCGCCGACCGGGTTCCTGGTGGAGATCATGTTCGGCCTGGTGGGCCTGGTCCCGAGCCATCGCGAGGTCCAGGCGAAGGTCGTCGAGGCCAGCGTCACCTGGAACTACACGACGATCCTCAACATCGTCTTCCTGGCCCTGGCCGCAGTGCTGGTGGTCAGGTTCCTGCGCACGGGCGGCCCCGACATGCTCCGGATGATGAACGCCCCTCCGGGGGAGTCGCACGGCGCCGGCGATCACGCGGACCACAACCACCACTGAATCCCGCCCGAGGCGCCTGGCCTCTCTCGATCGTGGCGCTTCGCCTTCCGCCTCGCCCGGGCTATGCTTCGGCGGCCGGCCGCACAGATGCAAGTGCTGAGCTGGGCCGGCCCGGAGGAGGGAAAGGGGAAACGCATGCAGCAAACGACCACACCCGGGCGTCCGCCCAAAGCGGGCGGCGTCCTCGTCGCGCTCGGCGGAGTCCTCATCCTGGCGAGCTCGTTCCTGGTGTGGGGCCGGGTCTCGGCCACAGACGGGTCGGGGCAGCACACCGACGTGAAGGGCAGCGCGATCGTCCTCATCGCCGGAGTCATCGCGATCCTCCTGGGCCTCGGGCTCATAGTGGCTCGCGGTCGCGGCGCTCGAATCGCCATCGGGGTGATCGCGATCGTCGGGGGGCTCCTGGCCATCCTCATCGCAGGAGTCTCGGTCGGCTCCAAGGACGTCTTCCTCAACGCCGCGGCGGACAAGGCGGCCGACGCGAACGGCGTGCCCCACGCACGGGCCGAGAAGGCTTTCAAGGATGCGGAAGAGGCCGGACAGATCAAGGTGGAGAACCAGCTGGGCATCTACCTCGCTCTCGGGGGCGGGATCCTCACCTTGATCGGCGGGATCGGCGGCCTGCGGCGCGGGAAGTCGGCGGCTCCGGCCTACCCGGCGTCGCCGGGGTACACGCAGCCTGCCGAGCCCGCCTACGGACAGCCCGGCACGGCCACCTCACCCTACGGCCAGCCCGCCCCAGGGGCCCAGCCGCCGCCGCCAGCCCCGCCGCCGGCAGCCCCGCCCCCACAGCAGTCACCGCCGCCCGGCGGAGGGGGGAGCTACCAGCCTTAGTCGTCTCGAGTCGAGGGGCGCCGGGCCGCGGGTGATGGGCAGCCCGGCGCCTTTCTCTATTCTTGGACGGCCGTGCGAACCCTCGCCCATCGCGTGGAGACCTCGGGGCGCCGGGTAGTCGACGTCACCGGTATCGTCGAGTCGTTCGCCCGCGAGGCCGGTGGTGACGGGCTGGTCCACGTGTTCCTTCCCCACGCTACGGCGGGCCTGGCGCTGATGGAGACCGGGTCGGGCTCGGAGCCCGACCTCGAAGAGGCGCTGGAGCGGCTGCTGCCTCGTGAGGACCGCTATCGCCATCGGCACGGGTCGACCGGCCACGGCGCGGATCACCTGGTGCCGGTGTTCGTCTCCCCGTCGCTCTCGATCCCGGCGGAGGGCGGCCGGCTCCTGCTGGGAACGTGGCAGAGCGTCGTGATCGTGGACCCGAACCGCGAGAACAACACCCGAACGGTCCGGCTCACGTTCGTCCCGGCCTGATCAGCCGGTCATCAGAGGTACTGCCCCCCGTGGTGGTCCTTGCCGTTCGCGGATGGCGAGGAGATGGCCTGCACGTCGCGCTCCCGGAGCAGCAGGAAGTCCTCCCCGCCGATCTCGACCTCCAGCCCCGCCTGCGGCAGGAACAGCACCCGGTCGCCCGTCTTCACATTCCGCACGTCCGGCCCCACCAGCGTGACGTCCCCCCACACGCACCGCTTCGGTGCGGCGGCCGCCGTCGCCGGGATCAGCAACCCGCTCCGCGACCGCCGCTCCCCGTTCTCCGGCTGCGCCACCACCAACCGGTCCCCGGTCAGCCGAATCTCCTCGGCCGCATCGGCCTTCTTCCGAGACCGCGAACGTGCCGACGAAGCCGAGGTCTTCCGGCCACTCTCCGACTGGGACGCCCGCGGCATCCCTCGATTCTATCGGCGGCCCCCCTCCTCTCGGGGGTCCGTCCCCCTTCACCCCGAGGCCACCGCCGTGGGCGGATACGGAACGTCAGCAGTCCACCCGGAGCGCCGGTACCGATCACGTTGTATCTCACGCGGGGATCCAGGAACCCGTGAGCGAGATCCACGACGAGGGTGGCCACGGCGATGAAGAGCGAGGCGAAGATGACGACCCCCGCCGCCGCCGGGCGGTCGTCCGACTGCAGGGCCCGGACCAGGTAGGTGCCCACGCCGTTGAGGTTGAACACGGTCTCGGTGACGACGGCCCCGCCCAGGAAGATGGCGCGGTACACGCCGAACATGGTGACCACCGGCGTCAGCGAAGAGCGCACAATGGGTTGATACCGTATCAGGTATCATCTTATGAGGTGGATGCGTCGGCGATCATCCGGGAGGCGAGGCGCCGGGGGGGCCTGTCCCAGCGAGAGCTGGCCCGGCGGGTCGGCACGTCGCAGTCGGCCATCGCCCGGTACGAGCGAGCGATGACCTCGCCCAGCGTCCGGTCGCTGACGCGTATCCTCCGCGCCTGTGGGTTCGATCTCCGCGCCGAGCTCGTGCCGCACGGGGCGGCCGACGACGCGCTCATCGACATGATGCTGGCGCTGTCGGTCGAGGACCGGCTGAGGACGGCGGCCAACTACTCCCGGCTCGTCAGTGAGCTTCGCGGTGGCTGAGGAACCACCGCCGTCAGCCCCGCTCTCTCCCGAGCCCATCCTGAAAGCTCTCGATCGCCACGGGGTTCGCTACGTGCTGATCGGAGGGCTCGCCGCGATCGCTCAGGGCTGGCCGGGCGTGACGCTCGACGCGGACATCACGCCGGCGTCCGATCGGGAGAACCTCGGCCACCTGGCGGCCGCCCTCCGGGAGATGGGTGCCAGACTCCCAGTCGCCGGCATCGAGGAGGGCGTGGAGATTCCGCTCGACGCGCGGACCTTCGATCTGGGAGTGACCTGGACGTTCATCACGCGGTATGGACCGGTGGACGTGGCCCTGCGTCCGGACGGCATAAAGGGGTACGACGACCTGGCGCGAGGGGCGAAGGCCCGACGAGCGTTCGGCGTCGACGTTCCGGTGGCCGCGCTGGAGGACATCATCCGTTCCAAGGAGGCGGCGAACCGGGACAGGGACCGGGTGGCGCTTCCGCTCCTGCGGCGTCTGCTCGAGCGCAGTCGGGAGCGCGAGGAACGGTAGCGGGCTCGCCTTCCCGTGATCAGTCCAGGAGGGAGGCGGCGATTCTGCTCCGGTGAGCGGCGGGCCAGCCCATGAAGGCTGAGATCCACAGGGCTCGCTTGTAGAAGCGGTGGAGGGGGTGGTCCCAGGTGAAGCCGATGCCGCCGTGGACCTGGATGGCTCGCTCGCAGGCGTCGACCGCGGCCTCTGAGGCGTAGGACTTCGCCGCGGCGGCGGCCTCGGGCGCGTCGCCGCTTCCGTTGGCCACGGCCCACGCGGCCCAGTAGGCCAGGGACCGGGCGCTCTCCACCTCCACGAACGAGTCGGACAGGATGTGGCTCACGGCCTGGTACACGCCGATGGGCCGGCCGAACTGCTCGCGGTGCTTGGCGTGCTCCACCGCGAGGTCCAGGGCTCTCTGGGCCACGCCGACGGCTTCTGCGGCCAATCCGGCCAGGGCCCGGTCCCGGATGGCCGGCAACAGCTCCTCAGCTTCGCCGGCCGTGGCCAGCTGGCGCGCCAGTGCCCCGTCGAGCACCAGACGACCCATCAGCCGGGTCGTGTCCACCGTCGGGAGGGCCTCCCACGTCGAGCCGTCGCCGTCACGTTCCACCGCGTACAGGCCGGGTTCGTCGGGGGCCTGGGCCGCCACCACCACGACGTCGGCCACCGCGATGTCGGGAACGAACATCGGCGCCCCGGACAGCCGCCACCCCTCGCCTGACCGCTCCGCGGTGACGTCGAGGTCGGCCGTCCGGAACTCGCCGTCCGCCCCGGCCCACGCCACCGTGGCCGCGGACTTCCCGCCGACCACCCGCTCCAGCAGCTCGCGGTCCCCTGCCAGGGCCGGGAGGGCCAGTGTCACGGAGGAGAAGAACGGCCCCGGGAACAGCGAGTACCCAAGCTGCTCCAGGACCACGGCCTCCTCCACGAACCCCATCCCGAGCCCGCCGGCGTCCTCGGGCACCGACACACCGGTCCACCCCAGCCCCGCGACCTCGCTCCACCCCTCGGCCTCGAACCCCTCGCCGTCCGCGACCTGCGCGACCCGCTCCACCGGGTACCGGTCGGCCAGGAACTCACGAACCGACCCCTGGAGCGCCAGCTGGTCCTCGTGCAGGGCGAAGTCCACGCTCAGCGTCCCTTCGGCAGGCCGAGCACCCGCTCGGCCACGATGTTCCGGAGGATCTCCGAGGTCCCGCCTTCGATCGAGTTCCCGCGACTCCGGAGCTGGAGCCGCTGCCACTTCCCGTCCAGGACGGAGTGCTCGCCGCCGGAGAGCATCGCGTACGGTCCCTCGATCTCCAGGGCCAGCTTCGTCAGGCGCTGATTCGTCTCCGACCACACCAGCTTCGCCGTGGACCCTTCCGGGCCGGGCATCCCCGTGGCCAGGAACGACGAGAACGCCCGGTAGTTCGTGAACCGCAGGGCCTGGAGCTCCGTCCACAGCTGGGCGATGCGGTCGCGGAACAGCGGGTCGTCGGCGGCCCGCCCGCCGTCCCGCTTGATCCCCCGGGCCAGCTCCACCAGGTGCCGCGTGGCCACCTCCAGCCGGACCGTCAGCGCGACCCCCAGCGAGGCCCGCTCGTTCATCAGCGTGGTGATGGCCACGGACCAGCCGTTCCCCTCGCCGCCCAGCACTCCTCCGGCGGGGATGCGCACATCGGTCAGGAAGATCTCGTTGAACTCCGAGTCGCCCGTGATCTGGCGGAGGGGCCGGACCTCCACGCCGGGGGAGTGCATGTCGAGGATGAAGTACGTCAGCCCCTGGTGCTTCGGCCCGCCCGTTTCCGTGCGGGTCAGCAGGATGCAGAAGTCGGCGATGTGGGCGAACGACGACCACACCTTCTGGCCGTTCACCACGTAGTCATCCCCGTCGCGAGCGGCGCGCGTCGTCAGCGAGGCCAGGTCGCTCCCGCTCCCGGGCTCGGAGAACCCCTGGCACCACACGTGCTCGGCGGTGAGGATCGGCTTGAGATAGCGCTGCCGCTGCTCCTCGGTGCCGTGGGCCAGGATGGTCGGGCCGGCCATCCCCAGGCCGATCACGCCCATGTGCTCGGGGGCCTCGGAGCGCGACATCTCCTCGAGCGAGATGACCTGGTGCGTGATGGGGGCCTCGTAGCCGCCGTAGGCCTTCGGCCAGGTCAGGCCGACGAACCCGGCGTCGTACAGCTTCCTCGACCAGTCCCGGTAGAACGCCACACGGTCCTGGCCCTCGGGTTCGCGGTAGCCGGGCTGGCCCCACCCCTCCGGGATGCTCTGCTCGAGCCACTCGCGGAGTCGGGCCCGGAATGCGGTTTCCTCCGGCGTGTCGCGGAAGTCCACATTCGCGATCGTACCCGGAATGACCGGCGGTCAGCGAACGGAAGGCCCGGGGCCGGCGAACGGGGGGGCGGCGAACGGACGGGCCGGGGCCGGCGAACGCCGGGCCGGTAGGATGCGGCGCCGATGACCGCGGACGAGCTGATCGACGAGGCCGTGGAGGCCCTGGAGGCCTCCGACGCCATCGACCACTGGCAGCGTGACCGCGAGCGCATCGAGGCCGAGGAGCTGCTGACCCATCTCGTGGGGCCGGACTGGAAGCCCGAGGACGAGGTCCCGGCCACGGTGGTCCGGCGGTTCCGCCGCCTGGTGGCGCGGCGGGCCACCGGCGAACCGGTCCCGTACATCAAGGGCTACGCGGAGTTCCGGGGCCTGAAGCTCATCGCGAAGCCGGGCGTGTTCGTCCCCCGGGACTCCACCGAATTCCTGGCCGAGCAGGCCGTCAGGAGGCTTCGCCGCCGCCGGGCGCCGGTCCACGTGGACCTGGCCACAGGCTCGGGCCCCGTCGCCTTGGCCGTGGCGAACGAGGTGTCCGGCGCGGAGGTCCACGGCACCGACCTCGCCGCGAAGCCCATCGCCACCGCGAGGGCCAACGCCCGCCGCCTCGATCTCACCGTCCGCTTCCACCGGGGCGACCTGTTCGGGTCCCTCCCCGGCGAGCTCCGGCGACGGGTGGACGTCATCACGTTCCACCCCCCGTACGTCGGGAAGCGCGAGGTCCGGACCCTCCCCATCGAGGTCCTGGGGTTCGAGCCGCTCGAATCGCTCACCGACCACAGCCCCCAGGGCCTCGGCCTGATCGAACGCACGGCGGTGGAGGCGTGGGGCTGGCTGCGTCCGGGCGGGTGGCTCCTGATCGAGGTCAGCCCCGACCGGTCCCGGGCCGTGGCCACGCTCCTGCGGCGTGCCGGCTACGACGAGGTCCGGAGCACCAAGGGCGGCATCGCCGTCACCCGCGTCATCACCGCCCGCACCTGACCGCCGGGCTCACCGGCTACTCGGCCGGCGCCGCCTCCAGGGCCTCGGGCAGCGCCTCGATGGTGGGATCCATCCGCGCCGGCCGGATCATGATCATGGTCGCGACGAACGCCACCAGCAGCAGTCCCGCCCCGACCAGGAAGGCCTGGTGGAACCCGCCGACCACCGACGCGAGCCCGGCATCGGGTGACGGATCCGAGGCCTCGCGCGCCAGGTGGGCGGTCCGGCTGGTCGACACCGTGACCAGGAGCCCCAGGCCAAGCGCGCCGCCGACCTGCTGCGACGTGTTGATGAGCCCGGAGGCCACCCCGCTCCGCTCCGGGGGCACACCCTGGAGCGCAGCGATCGCGTCCGGCACGAACGCGAATCCCAGCCCCAGGCCCCCGACGATGAACGCCGGGAGCAGGTCCCACAGGTAGGTCCCGTGCACCGGGAGCCGCGTGTACCAGAGCATGGTGACGGCGACCATCAGGAGGCCCGCGGCGAGCACGCTCCGGATCCCGATCCGGGTCACCAGGTACTGCCCCAGCCCAGCCGACGCGATGACGGAGAACCCGAACACCAGATACGACAGGCCGGTCCGGAGGGGGGAGAACCCCAGCACCTGCTGCATGTAGAACGATAGGAAGTAGAACATCGCGAACACGCCGGCCCCGATCAGGAAGCCGACGACGTTCGCGCCGGAGAGCGTGCGGTTCCGGAAGATCGACAGCGGCAGCAGCGGCTCCTCCGATCGCGACTCGAGCCACAGGAACGCCACGATCAGCAATGCCGCCACCGCGAACAGCAGCAGGCTCCGTCCCGATGTCCAGCCGTGGTCGATGGTGCCCACGAGCGCGTACACGAGCACCATGAGCCCGGCGGTGACCGAGACCGCCGCCGGCACGTCGTACCGCCGGACCTCGCGTTCGATCCGGCTCTCCAGCAGGATCCGAACCCCCGCCAGGATCACCAGTGCGCCCACCGGCACGTTGATGAAGAAGATCCATCGCCAGCCCAGGGAGTCGACCAGGATCCCGCCGAGCAGGACTCCGGCCACGCCACCGAAGCCCGCGATCCCGCCCCAGATGCCGAGGGCCTTGTTCCGTTCGGCGCCCTCCTTGAAGGTCGTCACGAGGATGGACAGGGCCGCGGGGGAGATGATCGCGGCGCCGATGCCTTGCAGGGCGCGCGCTGCGATAAGCAGGCCGCTCGACGTCGACAGCCCGCAGGCCAGCGACGCCCCGGAGAACAGGACCAGCCCGATCATGAACATCCGCTTGCGCCCCAGGAGGTCGGCGGCCCGACCCCCGAGCAGCAGCAGGCCGCCGAACGTGATGGCGTAGGCCGTGCTGACCCACTGGATGCTCTCGGCGGAGAAGCGCAGCGCCTGCTGGATGGTCGGGAGGGCGACGTTCACGATCGCCACGTCGAGCACGACCATGAACTGCGTCGCTCCCAGCAGCACCAGCGACAGCCACTTCCTGCGTTCGGTCACCTGCTCCTCGGTCATGGGCCGATCCCCTTCGTCTCGGTTCGCGTCACGGCTCGCCGGGAGATGCCGACCCCGAGCCGGAAGACAGTATTCAACCCACAACCCACTGACACGCCGGCGAAATTCCGGCCAGGAGGAACCAGGAAGCGGGGGTTCGACCCGTGGGGGTTCCCGGCCTGGGGAGGGCGTGTTCGGGCCGGAACGGGCTGATGAAGTCCCGGAAGAGCTACCGGGACGTCTCGCCGGCGAGCGGTACGCTTCGCTTCAGTTGCTTGGCCCGGATCACCGCAGGGTCCCGGGGGTCGAGGGGCAGCACGCGGTCCGGATCGGCCCTCCGGGGGCCGGGTCGGTGCTGGACCTGCATCCGCCGCATGATGCTGCTCCTTCGAACGGGTGATCCGGACGATCACCCTGGGCCGTTCGGATCGGTCGGCCGAAGTTCCAACTTGAGCGTCTGAGGGGGAAGCCAAGAGGGATGTTCCCTGCCCCTTGCTCGCGATGGGCAGAGGCGTCACGATGCCCGCCGTGGAACGCCGTCGGGGGGTAGCGATCCTGACCTTCCTCGCGGCCCTGGTGGGGTTCGCGACGCCGTCGGCGAGCGCCCAGGCCAGGGTCGCCACGGCCGGAGCCAGGGTGGTCCTGGCGGCGGGCTTCCCGTGGGCGGCGCTCGGTGTCGCGATCGCCGTGGTCCTGTTCATCGGCGGGTTCGCAGGCAACATGCTCTCCACCCGTCGAGCGCGCGCGAGGCTGTCGGTCTACGCCATCGTGCAGCGCCGCCTCGAGGAGGAGCGAGCTCGGGGGAAGGCCCCCGGCGCCGCTGCGAACGGAAGCGACGCGCCGGAGCACCAGCCGTGACCGACGTCGCTCCTCCGCCGACGCTGTACGAGCGCGTCGAGGCGGCCATCGAGGAAGCCCCACCGCCACACGGGGACGTCTGGGAGCGTCTGTCCGAGGTGGTCGATCCGGCGCGGTACCGGCCGAAGTTGGCGCCCGACATCGAGACCAAGGTCGAGAAGCTCAGGTGGGGAAACGACTACGCGGTCATCGCGAATCCGCGCGACCTGATCCATCTGAAGCTCTCCCCCAAGGACCTCGAGCTCCTGGCGCTCATGGACGGGACCAGGACCGTGAAGGAGATCGTGGTCGAGCGGTTCACCGACGACGGGACTCTGCAGCTCGAGAGCGTCGCGTCCATGGTCCGGGCCCTGCACCAGGGCAACTTCCTGGAGGACCGTTTCCTCGACGTGGACACCGCGGTGAAGGAGGCCATGGACCCGGCCTCGTTGGCCCGGAAGAAGGCCCGGACGTTCGCGAAGACCCTCTCCATCGAGTGGAAAGGGGCAGACCGGTTGGTGCAGTGGCTGTACCGCCACGGCCTGAAGGTGTTCTTCAACAGGTGGGTCCTGGCCCTCACCGCGGTGGTGTCGGTGGCCGGTTTCGTCGCGTTCGTGGACTCCGTGCATTCCCACCAGTTCGCCCTGGCCGGGAAGTCCCTGGCGTGGGCCTTCCTGGTCCTGCTGGCGCTCGACTACCTGATGGTGTTCGTGCACGAGCTGGGTCATGCGCTGGTGTTGGCCCGACACGGCCGCCACGTCAAGAGCGCCGGCTTCATGATCTATTTCGGCTCGCCCGCGTTCTTCGTCGAGAGCACCGACGTGCTCCTGCTGGAAAAGCGGGCTCGGCTGGCGCAGTCGGCGGCAGGTCCGTACGCCGACGTCATCATGGCCGCGGTCGTTTCCCTGGTGGCGTGGGGGTTCCCGGGATGGGTCCTGTCGGAGACGTTCTACCGGCTGGCCGTGATCACGTGGCTCTCGGTCCTGCTCAACCTGATCCCGATGCTCGAGCTGGACGGGTACTGGCTGCTGGCCGAGGCCATCGACCTGCCGGACCTCCGACCCCGTTCGCTGAGGTTCCTCCGCCACGACCTGTGGCACAAGATCCGTCACCTCGAGAGGTGGAAGAGGCAGGAGGTGGGGTTGGCCGCGTACGCCATCCTGGGGACGGCCTTCACCGTGTTCTCGTTCTACACGGCGTACTTCTTCTGGGAGACCATCTTCGGGGGCATGGTCCGCCGGCTGTGGAACGGGGGGCTGGTCACCCGGATCATCCTCGTGGCGCTCGGTCTGTTCATCCTGGGCCCGCTGATCCGGGGACTGGTGAACCTGCTCCGGTCGCTGTTCCGACGACTCCGCTCCCTGTATCGGGCGATCCGGTTCCGGATGCAGCTGAGATGGCGTGTGGAGGCCGCGGCGATGATCGATGCCCTCCCGGCCTTCCAGGACATCCCCGAGGAGGTCCTGAACGACCTGGCCGGACGGGTCAAGCTGCGGGAGTACCCGAACGGGAAGGCCGTGTTCCGTCAGGGCGACGAGGCCGACGCGCTCTTCGTGGTCCGCAGGGGCGAGGTCCAGCTCGTGGAGGAGGACGCGGCCACCGGGCAGGAGCGCGTCATGAAGACGCTGCATCGGGGAGAGTCGTTCGGGGAGCTCGCGCTGATGATGGGGAGCGACCGCTCCGCCACGGCACGGGCCGCGAACGACAGCGAGCTGTTCGTGGTGGACCGGTCCACGTTCGACCGCCTCCTCCATGACATGGCCGAGGTTCCCGATTTCGTCCCCTCGTTGCAGCAGCTGGCGGAGCTTCGGGCCATGCCGCCGTTCGCGCACCTGGAGTCGGCGCAGCTCCACGAGCTGCTGGAACACGGCCGGTGGGTGACCCTGTCGCCCGGCGACGTCCTGATGGAGCAGGGGGCGGTGGGGGACGACTTCTACGCCATCGCGTCCGGCCGGGTCAGCATCGTGGTGGACGGCGATGCCGTCGACACGGAGAGCGCCGGCGGCTACGTGGGCGAGATCGCCCTGCTGTTCGACGTCCCCCGGACGGCCACGGTGGTGGCCTACACTCCCGTTCGGGCGTTCCGGCTGGACCGCGCGGGGTTCGATCGTCTGGTGGCGGGGACATTCCGCAAGGGCTTGCTGAAGCCGGCGAACGCCGACCGGACGCAGCACCACTGAGGAGAGACCGGATGGACTGCTGGCACTGCAAGCGGACCGCGGTGGGAACGTGCCGCTTCTGCGGGCGCGGGATCTGCGAGGACCACGTCGAGATCCACCCGTTCATCCTCGAGGTCTATCGCTCCCAGGAGACCACGAAGGTGCTGGTGGTCGAGGACGCGCTGTACTGCGGGGCCTGCACTCCCAGGCCGGACCCGCTCGACGTCCCCGAGCTGAACTGACCGCCGGCGCCGGTCCCTGACCCTCCGATCCTCCGATCCTGGTGTGACGCGCGTCACATCGACTGGGTGACGGGCGTCACCGCGGGTTCGGTGACGGAGGACACGTGCCGGTTGGTGACGGCGGTCACAGACGTGGGACCCGCCGGAGAGGAGGATGCGCCCATCGAGTTGAACGCCAAGCCCACGGGGCCCGGATCCCCGAGGAGGTGAGACAGGTGGCGGAGAAGAAGGTCACTCCGAAGGCTCCTTCGGAGAAGAAGTCGGCCAAGAAGTCCGACGAGAAGACGCCGGCGACGCGCGTCTCCCTGGTGAAGATGCGCAAGGCCAGGAAGGCCTAGCGGTCGCTTCCACGGCAGTTCCCCCCGAACGCGGGTCCGGGACCAGAAACGCTCCGGGGCCCGCTTCGGCGTTCCAGGGATGGATCGGCCCATCACGGGCTTCCCTCCGAGCCCCGCCGTTCGGTACTCTCGGCCGTGCCATGACGCCGGTGGGGGACGCTTCCTCGCTCGACCAGCTGGAGCGGGCCATGTCCACCGCGCCGATCCTGGCCTCGGTCCCGTCCGCCCTTGTCCGCGATCTCGCGGGCAAGGGATCCATCCGCCACTATCGGCGCGGGACGTACCTGTTCCACCAGGGCGACGACGCGCCGCAGGTCCATTTCCTGGTGGAGGGGCGGATCGAGATCTCGTCGTTGTCGGTGACCGGCCACCGGCAGCTCCACACCACGCTCGAGGGGCACCAGTTCTTCGGCGAGCTCGGCGTCCTGGGCCAGATGCCCCGGACGGCCACGGCGGTGGCCCTGGAGGACAGCAGGGTGTGGGGGGTGGAAGGAGAGGTCTTCCTGGGCTTCCTGGCCGTCCACCCGGAGGTGTCGGGGGCGCTCCTGCGGGCGCTGGCCCGTCAGGTGCACGCCCACGAGGCGTTCGTGGAGGATCTGCTGTTCCTGGACCTCAAGGGCCGGGTGGCCAAGCGGCTCCTGCAGCTCGTGTCGCCGTCCCTCGACGACCTCCCGGCAGACGGCGTGGTGGTTCCGAGCGTGGTGACGCACGCCGATCTGGCCAGCCTGTGCGGCGGCTCACGGGAGAACATCACCCGCATCCTGTCGGAGTTCCAGCGCCGGGGGCTGGTGGAGAAGAACGACCGCCGCTACGTGCTGAAGAACGTGGCGGGCCTGCGCCGGCTGGCAGCGCTGTAGGGCGCTGTAGAGGGTGCGGCGCTCCGGCGGCTGTCAGCCGCCGATCATGGACATGCTGCGCTCGGGACGGACGAAGTCCGGGTGGTTGATCCGGTGGCCGGACCACTTCCGCCACACGCCGCGGCGGATGAGCGCGGCCAGCTCGGGGTCGGTGGCCCCGGCGCGCAGCGGCCCCCGGAGGTCCACCTCCTCCAGCGAGAACAGGCAGGACCGGAAGTCGCCCTCGGCGGTGAGGCGGAGGCGGTTGCACGTGTCGCAGAACGGCTCCGTGACGCTCGAGATGACCCCGATCGCGCCCGGGGCGCCGTCGGCGAACCGGTACGACGTGGCGGGGTCGGCCCCGTGGCCCACGGGAACCAGCGGGTGCACGGCGTCGATCTGTTGCAGGAGGTCCGCGTTCGGCACGACCTTGGCCCGCTCCCAGGCCTGTTCGGCGTCGAGCGGCATGTACTCGATGAACCGGACCTCGTAGCCGGTCTCCCGGACGAACTCCGCGAACTCCACGGCCTCGTCGTCGTTCGTCCCGCCGATCACCACGCAGTTGATCTTGATCGGCGTGAGGCCGGCCTTCTCGGCCGCGCGCATCCCCGCCAGCACGCGATCCAGCGCGTCGCGACGGGTCATCTGTTCGAACCGGTGCCGCATCAGGGAGTCGCACGACACCGTGACCCGGTCCAGCCCGGCCTCGGCCAGCGGCCCGGCCAGCCGGTCCAGCAGCAGGCCGTTGGTGGTCATCGACATCTCGAGGTCCGGGTGCGCTCCCCGCAGCATGCGGACCAGCACCGGGAGGTCGGCCCGGACGGTGGGCTCCCCGCCGGTGAGCTTGATCGAACGGACTCCCAGCGAGACGAACACCCCGACCACCCGGGTGATCTCCTCGAACGTGAGGATGTCCGACTTCGGCAGCCACGCCAGGCCCTCCGCCGGCATGCAGTACGTGCACCGGAAGTTGCAGCGGTCGGTGACCGAGACGCGGAGATCGTCGGCGATCCGGCCGAACGTGTCGAGCAGCGATCCGGTGGCCGGAGGTTCGGTGTCCGGTGGCGTCCAGGAGGCGTCGTTCGTCATCCCCACCAGGGTACTCCGAACGCCGACTCCGCTCTCCCGGCGAACGAGCCGGCCGACCCCGCCGGGGGAAGGAGCCGAACCGCGGCACAATAGGGCCATGCGGGACGGGAAGCGGGCGGCCGTGGTCACGGTGTCCGACGGCGTGTCCGGGGGCACCAGGGAGGACCGCTCGGGGCAGGCCGCCGAGGAGTTGCTCGGCCGCGCCGGATTCGCGGACATCGAGCGCCGGGTGGTCCCCGACGAACGGCCGGAGATCGAGGCCGTGCTTCGCGACCTGGCCACCGGCGACGTGGGGCTGGTGGTCACCACCGGCGGGACGGGGTTCGGGCCTCGCGACGTCACGCCGGAAGCGACGCGCGCCGTGATCGACCGGGAGGCTCCCGGGCTGGCCGAGCTCATGCGGGCTGCCGGGCTGGCCCACACGCCGCAGGCCGCCCTGTCCCGGGCCGTGGCCGGGACCATCGGGGGGACCCTCGTGATCAACCTCCCGGGGAGCCCGGCCGGCGTCCGGGAGAGCCTGGAGGCGGTGCTCCCGGTCCTGCCCCACGCGCTCGACCTCCTGGCCGGCCGGACCGGCGAGCACCCCACGGGCCACGTCCACGATGCCCCCGGACCGCAGGCACCGCCGCCGGACGCCACGGCGGAGCCCTGGCAGGTGGTGGCCACGGCCGTGAAGGTCCACGGGAACCCGCCCTGTCGCGTCGGGCAGCGGATGTCGATCGGCCCGGGGGGGCCGCTCGAGGGAACCCTGGGGTGCGCCGAGTTCGACTCGGCCGCCCTGGCCGACGCCGCCGGGGTGGCGGCCGGCCGCGAGCCCGTGACCCGGACCTACACCCACGACCTGGGCGACATCGAGGTGTTCATGGAACCCCGGGTTCGGGCGCCGCTGCTGGTGGCGGTGTCGGCCACCCCCATCGCGCTCGAGCTGCTGCGGGCCGTCCGGGCCCTGGGGTGGCGGACCGCGTTGGTGGAGCCCCGGACCGAGCGGGTCCTCCCCGAGCACAGGGCCGCGGCGGACCGCGTGCTGGAATCGCTGGACCCGGGCGAGCTCGATCCCGACGCAGCGCTGGTCCACACGGACCACGACGCCCCCGGGGTGGTGGAGTCCGTGGGCGCCGCCCTCCGCACCCCCGCCGGGTTCGTGGGGGTCCTGGGGAGCCGCCGGCACGTCGGGCCACACGTCGAGGCCCTCCGGGCCATGGGGTTCTCCGACGAGGACCTGGCCCGGGTCCGGTCCCCGGTGGGGCTGGACCTCGGCGCCCGGACGCCGGCGGAGATCGCGGTCTCCATCGCCGCCGGCCTGATCGCCGCCCGGGCCGGGCGGGACGGCGGCTGGCTGGACCGGACCCCGGGCTGACGCCGTGGGCTCCTCGATGCGCATGGCCCTCTCGGTGATCGGGGTCGTGGCCTGCCTGTCCGGCGGCGTCTTCTTCCTGCAGGGCGTCGGGCTGCTCGGCGGCAGCTTCATGAGCAACACGATCACGTGGACCGTGATCGGGGGCCTGTTGGTGGCCGGGGGCATCGTGCTGCTGTGGCTGGGCCGGCCTCCCTCCGCGCGGCCGGGCCGGCGGGCCTGACGAGCTACGCAGAGCGCCGGGCCGGCTTGCCCGGAAGCCGGTCGAGGAGCATCCCCGCCCCCCGGACGACGCACGACAGCGGCTCTGGATCCACCAGGACCCTGATCCCGCACTCCCGCTCCAGGCGCACCGCCAGGCCGGTCAGCAGCGCCCCGCCCCCGGTCAGCGTGATCCCACGGGATGCAACGTCGGGAACGACCTCCGGCGGCATCCGTTCGAACACCGAGACGACGGTGTCGCAGATCGTGGCGACCGGTTCGGCCAGCCCCTCGGCCAGGGCCGACGAGTGCACCCGGACGGTCCGGGGCCTCCCGGTGGCCACGTCGCGACCGAGGAACTCGATGACCACGTTCCGGGCGCTGGGGAAGGCCGAGCCTCCGACCACCTTGAGCCGCTCCGCCGTGCGCTCGCCGATCAGCACCCCGAGCTCCTTGCGGCAGTACGCCATCACGGCCTGGTCCAGGACGTCGCCGCCCACTGCCGCGTTCGTGCCGGCCACCATCCCGCCCAGCACGAACACGGCCACGTCGGTGGTCCCCCCGCCGATATCCACCACCATCGATCCCCGGGAAGCCTCCACCGGCAGCCCGGCGCCGACGGCCGCCGCGAGGGGCTCGGACACGATGGCCACCCGCCGCGCTCCCGCCTGGAGCGCGGCCTCCTCCACGGCCCGCTTCTCGACCTGGGTCACGGCCGTGGGGACGCACACGATGATCCGGGGCTTCACGAACCGCCGCCTGTGGTGGACCCGCAGGATGAACTCCCGGAGCAGGTGCTGCGCGGCCTCGAAGTCGCCGATGACGCCGGACCGCAGCGGCCGGATGACCTCGATGGGCTCGGGGGCCCGCCCCAGCATCTCCTTGGCCTCCGCCCCGACCGTGAGGAACCGGCCGGTGTCCCGGTCCACCGCGACGAACGAGGGCTGGTCGAGCACGACCCCGCGGCCCCGCACGAACACCAGCGTGTTCGCCGTCCCGAGGTCCACCGCCATGTCGTGGCCGAGCGCCGACCACCGCGCACGGAGCCGGGGCCGCCGCCTCGGCGGGGGATGCCGGTCGCCAAGGTCCAGCATGGCTCGTCTCGCTCCTGACTCGCGGCGGCGCCCGGGTGGGCGCTCCGGCGGCGAGGGGGCCGGATCATAGGCCCGGCCGGCCCCCCGGTGTGGGATTTCCCCGCGGCGCCTGCACCGGGTTCCGGCGAATCGCGATCCCGGGTTCCATGACGAGGCGGGGTGCGTCGGGGATACTGGGGCCGGTCGTGCAGCACAACCCGCCTGATCGTCCCCCGTCCAGCCGTGGCGTCCCCGCTCGGCGCCGTCCCGAGCGCCGGCAGCGGGGCTTCCTCCTGTTCGTCCTCGTGACGGCCGTGTTCGTGGCGTGGGCGGTGGGGCCGGGGCTCCCGCTCACGCACCGGAACGCCCGAGGGGTGGAGGCCTCCCCCACGGGCCCCCCGGCAACGGTCTCCCCCCCGGCCGTGTCCCCCAGCAGCACGACGCTTCCGGCGAAGAACCCGATCAAGCACATCGTGTTCCTGGTCAAGGAGAACCGGACCTTCAACCACTACTTCGGCGCGTACGGCCACGGGGCCGTGGGGGCCACCGAGGGCGGGACGCTCACCTGCACTGGCAACCCCAAGTACTTCCCCCTGGACAAGCTGTCGAAGGCGGACCTCCTGACCATCGTGGGGATCGAGGACCGGATCACGGATGCGGTCCCGGACAATCTCTACCGGATCGCCCGCTACTGGGAGAAGATCCGGACCTGCCTGGACATCGAGACGCTCCCGGACGAGCTCCAGAACGCCGGGATCCACTGGAAGTACTACGCGGACGCCAACCAGTGGCAGAACGCCCTGCAGGCCATCGACCACATCTGGAACGGCAAGCTCCGCTCGCACGTCCAGGATCCCGACAACTTCATCACCGACATCCAGGCGGGGCGGATGCCCCAGGTCTCCTGGCTCATCCCGCCGGAGCCCTACAACGAGCACCCCGGCAGCGGCGTCTCGGTATGCGCCGGTGAGAACTGGACGGTCCAGCACGTGAACGCCGTGATGCACTCGAGGTACTGGCGCTCCACGGCCATCGTGGTGGTGTGGGACGACTTCGGCGGGTTCTACGACCCCTTGCCGCCGCCCCACTACGACATCATGGGCCTCGGCCCGCGGACGCCGGCCCTGATCATCTCGCCGTACACGAAGCATGGGAACAACCCGGACGGCGGATACGTCGATCACACCGACTACGAGTTCTCCTCGGTGCTGGCGTTCATCGAGCAGACGTTCGGCCTGGGATCGCTCACGAAGCGCGACGCGCACGCCAGCCCGCTGGCCGGCGCGTTCGACTTCGAGCATCCCAACTTCGACCGGCTCGTGCTGCAGTATCGGAGCGACTGTCCCTACGGCACCACCCTGAAACCCGAATAGACGAACGAGGGGGCTGGGCCCCGCGGCAAGCGGCGGTCCGAGCGTCCGGGAAGGCAGTTGTCATGCAGAGGACGAATCCGCTGTTCCGACCGTCGGCCAGCCGGGGGGCGACGGCCCGCCAGCGCGCCATCCGCCGCCGCAGGGTGTTCGTGGCCCTCGTGATCGTGGCGGCGCTGGTGGTGGCCGCCGTGGCGTTCAAGGAGCACCTGCCGTTCATCGGCAAGGACGCGAACAAGGCGGCCGAGAACCCCAAGGGCGGCAACGGCGACGGTACGGGCAACGGCGACGGCACGTCGAACGGGAGCGGCTCGGCTCCCGCCGTCATCGCGCCGGGCAAGACCCCCATCAAGCACGTCGTGTTCCTGATCAAGGAGAACCGGACGTTCGACAACTACTTCGGGTCGTACGGGCACGGCTCGGACGGGGCCACCGAGGGCAAGACCGCGAATTGCTTCGGGAACCCCAAGCACTGCGTCACCGACGAGACCGTCCCCCTGACGCCCGGCTACGACATGAACCCGCACGACATCACCCACGGGTTCTCCTCGGGGCTGTACGCCATCGACGGCGGAAAGATGGACGGCTACAACATCATCGGCGAGGGCGAGGACCTCACCGGCTACACCCAGATGTCGCGGGACTGCAAGATCTCGCCGGCGAAGGATGCCGACGCCGCGAAGCCGGGCAGCGGGTGTCTCCCGAACTACTGGGCCTACGCGGACCACTACGTGCTGTCCGACCACTTCTTCACGTCGATGTACGGGCCGACGTTCCCGGAGCACCTGTACACGGTGGCCGCCGACGCGTTCGACATCGTCGACAACAAGTCTGACACGGGGGGCGAGGCCAACTACTGCGACGACCCCGCGGAGCTCGTGCCGCACTTCAAGCAGACCCTGTCGAAGTCGGACAAGCAGCACATCATGGGGCTCGAGGACGACATCACCGACGACATCCCGGACCAGCTGGTGCGGATCTTCAGCCCGTACACGGAGAAGATCAACACGTGCGTCGACATCCCCACGGTGCCCGACCGCCTGGAGGCGAAGGGCATCAGCTGGGCCTACTACTCGGAGCCGAACCACTGGCAGAACGCGCTCCAGGCCATCGACCACATCTGGCACGGTCCCCTGAAGGCGAAGATCAAGGACCCGACCGAGTTCTACGACGCCATCAAGGCCCACAAGCTGCCGGCGGTGTCGTGGCTGGTCCCGCCCGAGCCCTACAACGAGCATCCCTCCGATGGGAACATCAGCATCTGCGCCGGGGAGAACTGGACCGTCCAGCACATCAACATGATCATGCAATCGGACTACTGGCGGGACACCGCGATCGTGGTGGTGTGGGACGACTTCGGGGGGTTCTACGACCACGTGAAGCCGCCCCACTACGACATCATGGGCCTCGGCCCCCGGACTCCCGCCCTGATCATCTCGCCGTACACGAAGATCGGGGACAGCCCCGACGGTGGGTACGTCGACCACACCGACTACGAGTTCTCCTCGGTCCTCGCGTTCATCGAGCACAACTGGGGGCTGGACCCGCTCACCCTGCGGGACAGGCAGGCGGACCCCCTGTCCGGCGCGTTCGACTTCTCCCGCAAGCCGGCGAAACCGCTGGTGCTGAAATATCGCGACGACTGCCCCTACGCCTCGGACCTGCTGGTGATCGACCCGATCCCGGGCAAGCACAAGGACTGAGGCCTGCGGGCGCAGCCGCGTCCTCGGTGCGGAAGGGACTTCTGAAACGGAGGCCGATTGGCCGGGACTGCGGGTCAGTAGGAGATCTTGGGGGGCCAGCCGATGTTGTCGCCGGGGGGTTTCTCCGGCAGGGGGCCGGCCCCGAGGATCGGGAGCGGGTCGGGCGGGAGCAGGTTCGCGCGCTTGCGCGTGAAGTCGAAGACGTGCTCGAAGTTGTGCGTGTTCCTCACACGGTCGGTGAGGTAGGGGAGGTCCCAGTTGTCGGCCACGAACTTCGTCGGTGATGTGAACTCGCCGATCTCGTGGTCGAGCATGCCGCGGTTGGCCCACGGCGAGATGACCAGCATCGGCACCCGGATCCCCAGGCCCAGCGCGTCCACGGCCGGCGGCCGCACCGGGTCGTAGGTCCCGCCCCACTCGTCCCACGTAACGAAGATCGCGGTGTGCTCCCAGGCCGGACTCTGCATGATGGCGCCGATGACGTCCGTGGACCAATTCTGGCCCCAGATCGTGCTGTAGGGGGGGTGGTCGGAGAACTCATAGCGGGGGGTGACCCACGTCACCGCCGGGAGCCGGTTCGCCTTGATGTCGCCGACGAGGCCGTCCACGTCGCGGATGTGTTCGTCCCACAGGTGCGTGTTGCGGACCCGGTCGATGGCCGCGTACGCGTTCCAGATGTAGCCGTCTTCGGTGTCGTCGGCCGAGTAGAACGCCCAGTCCACGCCCTTGCGGGTGAGCTGCTCGCCCTGGGTGTCGAACGTGAAGCACGGCCGGGCTCCATGCAGCTTGTCCCCGGTCTCGTACGAGTGGATGTCGACGTAGGCGCCGTCCGGCGCGTCGCACCCCCAGGTCTTGGCCAGGCCCTGGTCCTCCCGGATCTTCAGGACCTCGCGGCTCTGCCCCGGGTTGTCGAAGGCCCCGCCGGAGGTGCCGGCGATCATGTACAGGTGGTTGGGGTACGACGCGCTGTTCGCCGAGGCGAAGAAGTTGTCGCACAGCACGAAGTTCTCCGCCCAGTGCCACCAGTTCGCGACGCCGTCGCGGTCGTGCACCGTGTAGGCGAGGTCCACGCTGGGCGCGTCGAAATCCGCGAAGCCGTCCATGGCCCCGCCGTGGAGGTCGGTGATGGCCGCGATGCGGTCGTGCGGCAGGTCGTCGGGCAGCCATTCCGGTGCCGGGGTGAGCGGGACGTCCTTGCCGTCCCGGAGGCCGGTCAGGGTGACGTTCTGCGCGCCGGGGAACTTCCCGAACATGTGGTTGAACGACCGGTTCTCGAGCATCACGTAGACCACCCGCTTGATGGGCCAGCGGGTGTCCAGCACCGTGGGGTCCTGGAACGGCCGGCCGGACCCGTCGAGCAGCTCCTTGATGCCGAACCCGCCGGCCCCGGCCACGGCGATAGCTCCGCCGGTCACGGCGGCCCGCTTCAGGAACATGCGTCGGGGGATTCGGTTGGGTGCCATCGGTCGACCGAACGTACCAGGGCGATCTCAGAGGGAGGCAACGAAACGGTTGCGATCCCGTGAAGACGACCGGCCCGGGCGCTAGGCGCCGGTGGGCTGAAGCTCGCCCTTCCTGGCCTGCTCGCGCCAGAACGCCCTGCCCTCCTCGGGCAGGGTGGAGATGGGGTCGTAGTAGGGGTAGCGGCGGGTGAGGGCCTCGGGGTCGTCGAACTCGATGCCCGTGCGGTAGTTCTTCGTCCAGTACGAGATGCCCCGCTCGCGGTCGTACTCGTCCACCTGGTGCACCCAGCGCTTCCCCACGAACGGGACGTCGCACACCATGCGCGGGGTGGCGAACCCCGGGAGATACCCCATGATCGCGTGCTGGAGGGCCTGGGTCTCGGCCACCGAGGTCCGCCAGTGCTCGCTGTTGGGGATCATGTCGCACATGTAGAAGTAGTAGGGCATGACCTTGCCGTGGTCGAGGAGCGTGAAGCACAGCTCCAGGATGTCGGCGGGGGTCGTGTTCACGCCCCGGAGCAGCACGCCCTGGTTGCGGACGTCGCGGAAGCCCATGTCCAGGAGCTTGCGGACGGCCCGGGCCACCAGCGGCGTCACCTGCTGCGCGCAGTTGATGTGGGTGTGGACCGCGATGTCCACGCCGCGGTCGTTGGCCTTCGTCGCCAGCCGCTCCAGGCCCTCCAGCACCTCGTCCTGGAGGAAGTGCTGCGGGATGCCCATCAGCCCCTTCGTGGCCAGGCGGACGTCGCGGACGTTCTCGATGTCCAGCAGCTGGGAGACGAACGACTCCAGGCGCTTGATCGGGAGGTTCGCCACGTCGCCGCCGGAGACCACCACGTCGCGGACCGAGGGTGTCCGGCGGAGGTAGTCGAGCATCGCGTCCCACCGCTCCCGCTGCTTCCGCTCGAACTTGTACTTGAGGAACTGCGGGGTGTCGTTGCCCACGAGGTCCATCCGGGTGCAGTGCCCGCAGTACTGTGGGCACGTGCTGAGCAGCTCGGCCAGGACCTTGGTCGGGTAGCGGTGGGTGAGGCCCTCGACGGCCCACATGTCGGCCTCGTGCAGTGAGTCGCGCGACGCCATCGGGTGGTTCGGCCACTCGGGGTCGCGGTCGCTGAAGGCGGGCGCCATGTACCGGCGGACCCGATCGTTCCGCAGGTCGTCGAGCTCCATCGTGTTGATCATCTGGGGCGGGATGAGCATGGACATCGTGGCCCGCTCCTGCTGGTCGCGCAGGATGTCCTGGAGCAGGTCCTCGGTGAGGAAGGGACCGAGGACCCGCTGGAACTCGACCATGTTCTTCACTGTGTGGGCCCGCTGCCACTGGGCGGACTCCCACTGCTCGGCGGTGACGTCGCGGAACCCCGGGATCCGCCGCCAGTCGGGCTCGACGAATTCCCGCCGCAACGGGTATTCGAAGGTCTGCTGCGACGCGTGGGCCCGGGCCTCGCGGGGCCCGGGACGGTCGGGATGGGTGCGTTCGGCCATGGTCGCGGTCGCTCTGTAGGCAAAGGATGTTCGGTGCCAGCGCCATGATACCGGACAGGTCAACAGGATTCGGCCGCTTGGACGAATGAGATTCGCCGCGTACCCCGGGGTTCCGCCTTCGCGAATTTGCCCTCGAAGCATGCTTGCGTCCGCGATCCACCGGGCTAGGGTGAGTCCGATGTCCGCTCGGAGCGCGCCCGGGGCGTTCGCGGCCTACCGGCGGACCGGCCACCAATCCTGCTGTGGGCCGACGGGTCGGGGCTCCACCGCCTCGCGGGCTCGCCCTCGTTCGACGGCTTCCCGTCGTGGTCCCCGGACGGCTCCCGCATCGCGTTCACCACCACCCGCGGCGGCACGCTGGGCGTCTGGACGGTCCATCCTGACGGTGCGAGCCTTCGACGGCTGACGGGGTCCGAGGGGGAATGCCTGATGCCCTCGTGGTCGCCGGACGGACGGCGCATCGCGATGACCTGCAACCGGCGGGTTCCTCCGACATCTACCTCATGGACGCCGACGGCTCCCATCAACATCGTCTGGGCCCGTCGGCGAGCTTCGCCGACGCCGAGCCCGATTGGTCGCCCGCCGGCGCCCGGATCGCGTTCGCCAGCCAACGGGACGGGACCGCCGGGCCGGCCCCGACACCGATCCCGCCTGGTCACACGGCTGATCTCGGGAGGTGGCAGCGAAGGCCGGTGATAGGCTCGCGCCCGCGATGCGGTGGGCGACGTTTCGGGGGGCGGACGGGGAGGAGCGCGCCGGGGTCGTGCTGGGGGAGACGATCCAGGGCCTGGAACCGGGGCTCCGGCTGATCGACCTGCTGGGCGACGACGGGACCCGGCTGCTGGCGGCGGGGGAGCGGGCCACCACCGATCCCGCGGCGACGTTCGCGGTCTCCGAGGTCACGCTCCTGGCGCCGGTCCCGCGGCCTCCGTCGGTGCGGGACTTCTACGCGTTCGAGCAGCACGTGAAGACGGCCCGGGCAAGGCGCGGGCTCGACATGGACCCGGACTGGTACGAGCTGCCGGTGTTCTACTTCTCGAACCCGGTGGCGGTCACCGGGCCGTTCGACGACGTCGCCGTGCCGCCGGGAGCGGAGCAGCTCGACTACGAGCTGGAGGTGGCGGCGGTGGTGGCGCTGGGCGGGTCGGACCTCGCCCCGGAGGAGGCCGAACGACACATCGCCGGGTTCTGCGTGATGAACGACTGGAGCGCGCGGGACGTCCAGCGCCGGGAGATGAAGCTGTCCATGGGACCGGTGAAGGGAAAGGACTTCGCCACCTCGCTGGGACCGTACCTGGTGACCCCCGACGAGCTGGAGCCGCGCCGGGCCGGGCGCGCGTTCGACCTGGCCATGCGGGCCTGGGTCAACGGCCGCCTGTACAGCGAGGCGTCGCTGGCCGAGATCTACTGGTCGTTCGGCGAGATGCTGGCATACGCGAGCCGAGGCACGGAGCTGGTGCCCGGCGACGTGATCGGCAGCGGGACGTGCGGCACCGGGTGCATCCTGGAGCTGTCGCTGGTGCACGGGGAGGAGGCGTACCCGTGGCTCCGGCCGGGCGACGTGGTCACGCTGGAGGTGGAGGCGCTGGGCAGGATCGAGAGCCGGGTGACCGAGGGGCGGCTGGCGGTGCCGCTGCGCGCGTCGTGACGGCGGGACCGGCCGAGGCCTACCTCGAGCGCCTGGAGGTTGTTCGGGCCCGTCTGGACCGGCTGGCGGCCGAACGGCCCCGGGAGGGCGCCTTGACCGCGCCGGACGAACCGAGCGGCGAGCGGTGGGAGTGGGGCCAGGTGTGGGCCCACGTCGCGGAGTTCCCCGCGTACTGGATGGCCCGGATCCGGGAGGCCCTGTCGAACCCGGACCCGGCGCCGGTCCGGTTCGGCCGGACCAAGGCCGACCCCAACCGCATCGCCGCGATCGAACGAGACCGCTCCACCCCGGTGGACCGCATCCTGGTCCGCATCCACGGCGACCTCGACGACCTCCGCGACCTCATCGCCGAGATGGCCCCGAGCGACTGGGCCCGCGGGGTCGAGCACCGGACCCTCGGCGTGATGGACATGGCGCGCACGATCGAGGAGTTCCTGATCGGCCACCTGGAGGGCCACGCCGCACAGCTGGAGACGCTGCTCGGGTAGCTCTCGGAGAACCCCTCCGCGCGACCTGCGAGAAGATGGGGGTTCCACCACCTCGGAAGGAGCCGCCGTATGAACTGCCGAACGCTCGGCCGGACGGGGATCAGCGTCAGCGAGTACTGCCTCGGGACGATGATGTTCGGGGACTGGGGGAACACCGACGAGGACGAGTGCATCCGCATGGTGCACGCCGCCCTCGACGCCGGCATCAACTTCGTGGACACGGCGGACGTGTACTCCCACGGCGTCTCCGAGGAGGTCACCGGGAAGGCCCTGAAGGGTCGCCGGGACGAGGTGGTGCTGGCCTCCAAGGTCCACGGGGAGATGGGCCTCGCGCGCAACGACCGCGGGAACTCGCGGATGTGGATCGCCCGGGAGGTGGAGAGCTCGCTCCGCCGGCTGCAGACCGACCGCATCGACCTGTACCAGATCCACCGGCCGGACCCGGACACCGACCTCGAGGAGACCCTCGGCGTCCTCACCGACCTCCAGCGCCAGGGGAAGATCCGGTACGCGGGCTGTTCGACGTACCCGGCCTGGATGGTCGTGGAGTCGCACTGGGTGGCGGAGCGCCGGGGACTGGCCCGATTCGTCTGCGAGCAGCCCCCCTACTCGATCTTCGTGCGGCACAACGAGGTCGACCTGTTCCCGGTGACCCGGCGGTACGGCATGGGCGTCATCGCGTGGAGCCCGCTGGCCGGCGGGTGGCTCACCGGGAAGTACCGCCGGGACCAGGACATCCCGGCCGGATCCCGGGCCGAGCGCTACGCGGACCGGTTCAAGGACTCGCCGGTGGCCCGGCGGTTCGACATGAGCAGGCCGAACAACCGCCGGAAGCTCGACCTGGTGGAGGAGCTGGCCAAGGTGGCGGCCGACGCCGGCATCTCGATGACGCACATGGCCCACGCCTTCACGCTGTCCCACCCCGCGGTGACGTCGGCCATCATCGGCCCCCGGACCGTGGAACAGCTCGAGGACGCCCTGGCCGGGGCCGACGTCCGCCTTGACGAATCGACCCTGGACGCCATAGACGCGATCTGCCCCCCGGGGATCACCATCGAGGACGCCGACCGAGGCTGGGCGCCGCCGTGGATGGAGGCGGAGGCGCGCCGGATCGGCTGACCGGACTACGCCGCGGCGGCGCTCTCCTGGAGCGCGCTGAAGCGTGCCCGGAACTCGGATTCCGGCGCCTCGCCGACCAGCGACGAGACCACACGGCCATCCCGGTCGACGAAATACACGGTGGGAAACCCGGACACGCCGAGGGCCTGCAGGATCGACTCGCCTTCGTCGTCGACGGCCGTCGGGAACGTCAGCCCGTGCTGTGCGAAGAACCCCTCCGGCGACGGGCCGGGATGTTCCCCGACGGCGGTGACAACGGTGGCCACGCGGACGCCCGGATAGTCCGGCGCGATCCGCCCCAGCATCGGCATCTCGACCTGGCAGTGCGGGCACCACGGCGCCCACACGGCCAGCACCGTCGGATCGCCCCGGAACCCCGTCCAGGTGACCGTCCCCCCCGACAACCCGGGGGCCCGGTAGTCGGGCACCCGGGCTCCCGCCGGCAGGATCGCCGTCCGGGGCGGCCCGGACACCGAGACGCGGTCCGACGGCGCGCCGCTTCCCCCTGAGGCCGCCAGTGCGATGGCCACCACGGCGACCACCGCTACCAGGGCGCCCGGGATCGCCACCTGCAGGATCCGGTTCCGGCGAGCCCGCCTGCGCGCCTGGGCCCGGCGCGCAGATCCGGAGAGCCGGGGGCGTCCCCCCCGCTTCGATGGGGCCTCAATCGTCCGTGCCATCGTCGTCCACCTCCGGGAACAGCAGGTTGTCGAGTGCGAGCGGGCCGCGAGCCCGCCATGCCAGGAAGGCACCGGCCCCGATCAGCGGGACTTCGCGGAGCAGGGTCAGCCAGCCGATGCCGGTTGTGCCGGCCCCCCCGCCGCCGAAGCATCCGCAGTCGATGGCCAGCCCGCGGGCCTTGGCCTGGACCAGCGCCACGAGGAACCCGAACATCAGAACAGCCGTCGCGGCCCCAACGAAGCGGACGAACGCGCCGGCGAGCAGGAGCGCCCCGAGCGCGATCTCGACCCAGGGCAACGCCGCAGCGACCGGCTCGACGAACGAGTCGGGGAGGAGCCGGTAGGCGTCCACCGCCAGCACCGTGTTCTGGTGGTCGCCGACCTTGGCCAGCCCGGCCCACAGCAGGACCGTCGCCAGCACCAGGCGCGAGGCCAGGTGGAGCCAGTCGAGCAGGCTTACGAGGGACCAGCTCGGAGCCAGGCGCGCAGCGGAGTCCGCGTGGGTCTGTGCCACCGCCCGACCGTAGCCTCCCAGCCTCAGCCCGCCGGGGCCGGACGCCCCCCAGGCGCCGGGACCACCGGGCCGGCGGAGCGCCGTGGGAACCCGCCCCGGGCAGGTGGGGTACCCTTCCGGCCGTGACCGCGCCGGAAACCATGCGGGCCCTGCGCAAGGCCGGACCGGGGCCGGGGCTCGAGCTGGTGGAGGTGCCGATTCCCACGCCGGGGGCGGGGGAGGTGCTCGTCCAGGTCGCCGCGGCCTCGATCTGCGGGACCGACCTCCACATCTACGAATGGAACGCATGGGCCGAGAAGCGGATCCACCCGCCGGTGATCCCCGGGCACGAGGTGGCCGGGCACGTGGTGGCCACCGGGCGGGAGGTCCACCACATCCAGCCCGCCGCGTTCGTCTCGGCCGAGGGCCACGTGTTCTGCGGGTTCTGCCCGCAGTGCCGGCGGGGCCGGATGCACACCTGCGAGCGGATGCGGATCCTGGGCGTGGACTTCGACGGCGGGTTCGCCGAGTACGTGGTGCTCCCCGAGCGCAACGCGTGGGAGGTGGACCGGCGCATCCCGCCGGACATCGCCTCGATCCACGACCCGTTCGGCAACGCGGTCCACACGGCGTTCATCTCGGGAGGCGCCGACGACATCGTGGGGTCGACCGTCGTGGTCCTGGGGTGCGGGCCAATCGGCCTGTTCGCGGTCGGGGTGGTCCGGGCGGCCGGGGCCCGCCAGGTGGTGGCCGTCGAGCCAAACGAATTCCGGCAGGGCCTGGCCAAGCAGATGGGCGCGGACGTCGTGGTGGACCCCGCGCACGAGGACGCCGTGGAGGCCGTCCGGGCGGCCACCGACGGCCATGGGGCCGAGGTGGTGCTGGAGATGTCCGGCGTCCCCCCCGTGATCCGCCAGGCCACCGAGATGATCTGCGCCGGGGGGCGGATCGCACTGCTCGGACTGCCCACCGAGCCCGTGAGCCTCGAGCTCACCGACCATGTGATCTTCAAGGAGGCCCGGATCTTCGGGGTGACCGGCCGCGAGCTGTTCACGACGTGGGAGACCGTGTCGAACCTCCTGGCCAGCGGCACGGTGGACGTCACCCCCGTGATCACCCACCGGTTCGCCCTGGAGGACTTCGAACTGGCCTTCGAAGCCATGGACTCCGGCCGGTCCGGCAAGGTCATCCTCCTTCCGAACGGGGCGTGACCCGCTCGGCCATGGGCGCACGGACGAAAGGTATGGACATGCGGAACGACCCCCTCGGATACCTGAAGGAGCAGCTCGACGAGCTGGAGGGGGCCGGGTCGGCCATCCATCCCCGGACCCTCCAGAGCGAGCAGGCCCCCCGGGCCACGTTCGACGGACGGGAGGTCATCAACCTGGCGTCGAACAACTACCTGGGGCTGGCCGCGCACCCCCGGCTGCGGGAGGCGGCGGTGGAGGCGGCGAAGGAGTTCGGGGCGGGGTCCGGGGCCGTGCGAACCATCGCCGGGACCATGTCGCTCCACGTCGAGCTGGAGCGGCGGTTCGCGGCGTTCAAGGGGGCCGAGGCCGCGATCATGTTCCAGTCCGGGTTCACGGCGAACTCCGGGACCGTGGCGGCCATCCTCACCAAGGAGGACGTCATCGTCTCCGACCAGCTGAACCACGCGTCGATCATCGACGGCGCGCGCCTGTCGAGGGCGGAGATCAAGGTGTTTCGGCACAAGGACGCCGCCGCGGCCGGCCGGCTCCTGGAGGAGACGAAGGCTCCCGGCAGGCGGCAGCTCCTCATCACCGACGGGGTGTTCTCGATGGACGGGGACATCGCGCCGCTGCCGGACCTGGTGGAGGTCGCGGAGCAGCACGGCGCGATCATGATGATCGACGACGCCCACGCCTCCGGCGTGCTCGGCCAGAACGGCAAGGGCACCGTGTCGCACTTCGGCCTGGACCCCGCGCGGGTGGACATCCAGGTGGGGACGCTGTCGAAGGCCATCGGCGTGATCGGCGGGTTCATCGCCGGCAAGCGGCACCTCGTCGACTGGCTGGTGAACCGGGGCCGGCCGTTCCTGTTCTCCACCAGCGCCCCTCCGCCGGCCGCGGCGGCCTGCATCGCCGCCCTGGACATCCTCGAATCCGAACCAGAGCGCGTGAAGCGGCTGTGGGAACGGACCAGGTACTTCAAGTCGGGGCTGGAGTCGCTGGGGTTCGACACCGGGGCCAGCGAGACCCCCATCACCCCGGTCATCGCCGGCGAGGACCGCGCCGCGCAGGAGCTGTCCCGCCTGCTGTGGGAAGAGGGCGTGTTCACCCCGCCCATCGTGTTCCCCACGGTGGCCCAGGGGCAGGCCCGGGTCCGGACCATCGTCACCAGCGAGCACACCGAGGACGACCTCCGCGAGGCCCTCGACGCCTTCGAGCGCGTCGGCCGCAAGCTCGGCCTGATCTGAGGAGGTCCCGCGTGGGGGAGCGGCACGCGGGCGCCCCTCGGGCCACCGCATGACCATCCACCGGCTGCGACGCGATGACCTCGAGGGGCCGGCCAGGCGGGCGGCCGCCTGGCTCGCGGCGAACGGTGCCGGTACCGGCGACCGCGTCGCCGTCGTGGCCCGCAACCATCCATCGACCCTTGCGCTGGCCCACGGCGCACTCCGCTCGGGGGTGGTCCCGGTGCTGCTCGGCCCCGGCCTTCCGGCCGAGGAGCGCGACTGGATCGTGCGCGACGCCCGGCCCGCCGTCGTGGTCGATGATCCCGCCGCCCTGCCGCTCGACGACACGACCGGCGATGGGCTCGACCTGGCCGAGGTCCCCCTGGGCCGGCCCATGCTCTACACCTCCGGGACGTCGGGACGCCGCAAGGGCGTGTGGAGCGGCGTCCTCCCCGATCCGCTGGCCCGAGACTGGGCCGAGGACGAACGGGACCTGTGGGCCCCCCAGCCGGGCCGGCCCTTCCTGGTGTGCTCGCCGCTGTCGCACTCGGCCGGGTACCGGGCCGCGACGTCGGCCCTGCTGACCGGGGCGACGCTGGTGCTGCAGGAACGGTTCGACGCTGCGACGGTGGTGCGGCTGCTGGCGGAGGAGCCCCTGACCGGCACGTTCCTGGTGCCGACCCACCTCCGGCGCATCCTGGCGCTCGGCGACGACCTCCCCCGGCCGCGCGCCGTGACCCGGGTCCTGCACGCGGGCGAGCCCTGCCCCGAGCACATCAAGCGGCAGGCCATGGCCTGGCTGCCGGAAGGCACGCTGTGGGAGTTCTACGGCTCCACCGAGGGCCAGTTCACCGCCATCTCGCCGGGCGAGTGGCTGGCCCGGCCGGGGAGCGTGGGCCGGGCCCGGGGGGGACGCACGCTCACGGTTCGCGATCCCGGTCCCGACGGCGTGGGGACCGTCCACGTCACCGCGCCGCCGTTCGCCCGGTGGGAGTACTGGAACGATCCGGAGGCCACCGCCGCGGCCTGGGACGGCGACGCCTTCACCGCGGGCGACCTCGGCCGCCTGGACGGCGATGGCTACCTCTTCCTCATGGCCCGGCGCGACGACCTCATCATCTCCGGAGGCGTGAACGTCTACCCCGCCGAGGTGGAACGGGCCCTGCTGGCGCACCCCGCGGTCGAGGAGGCGGTCGTGTTCGGCGTCCCCGATCCGGAGTGGGGGGAGCGCGTCACCGCGGTGGTCGCCGCGCCCGGGGTGACCGCCCGGGACCTGCAGGAGTGGGTCCGGGAGCGCCTGGAGCCGGCCCGGCGGCCCAGGGCCATCGCCGTGCTCGAGGCCCTGCCCCGCACGCCGACCGGCAAGCTCGACCGCTCCGCGGCGAGGGGCATGGGCGCCGACGGGCCCTGAGCTTCCGCCACGGCACCGGCTGGTTCGACGCGGTCATGTCGGTGTGGTTGGATCGCTCAGTTGGGTCGATCGGAGGAGGAGGAGGAGGACGGCGTGGCGAAGTACGTGACGCTCATCAACTGGACGGGGCAGGGGATCAAGAACTATCGGGACACCCTCGACCGGGTGGACGCCGCGAACGAGGTGTTCGGCGAGCTCGGCGGAAGCATCACGCAGATCTACTGGACGCTCGGCCAGTACGACATCGTGACGGTCATGGAGTTTCCGGACGACGAGTCCGCCACTGCGGCCGCGCTGAAGCTCGGGGCTCAGGGGAACGTTCGGACCGCGACCATGCGGGCGTTCGACCGCGACGAGTTCTCCGCGATCGTGGGACGCGCAGGCTAGCGTTCGCCCGGGTTCAGCCGGGCCATGGTTGATTCGGCCCGGAGCTCACGTCTGGAGTACACGCCTCCGGGGGGCGTCTGGTGACTGCCGCCTCGTGAGACCTCGAAAGAGCGGCGAAGGCATCGGAGCGGACCTCAGCGGGTGAGGGTCACGAAGCCCAGGCCCATGGCCCGGATGCCGCGGATGATCTTGGGGAGGGCGGCCACGGTGGCGTCCTGGTAGCCGCCGCCGTCGTGCATGACGATGATGTCCCCGGCGTCCACGTGGCTCAGCACGTTGTCCACGATCTCGTTCGCCTTGGCGTCGTTGCGCCAGTCCTCCGGGTCCACCGCCCAGATCACGACGCGCAGTCCCAAGCTGCTGGCCACGGCGACCTCGTGCTCGTCGAAGGTCCCGCCCGGAGGCCGGAACACGAACGGGTCTCCGCCGGCGCCGCGGATGGCCGCCGTGGCCTTCAGCATCTCGTGGCGCATCCGGTTCGGCGGCAGCTCCCGGAAGGGCGGGGACTCCGGATGGGACCAGGAGTGGTTCCCCACGACCATTCCGGCGTCGAGCTCGGCCCGGATGAGATCCGGGTGTTCCTCCACCTGGAACCCGATCGTGAAGAACGTCGCCTTCACGCCGAAGTGCTCCAGGATGTTGAGGATTTGAGGCGTGTACAGGGGACTGGGCCCGTCGTCGAAGGTCAGCGCAACCGCGTTCGGCGTGGTCTCCGGGCCCGTGTTCCGGATCTCGGAGCCGACGACCTTTCCGGAGATCTTCCCCTTGGTCACGATCTCCTCCCCCGGGGCTGAGGTCAGGTAGAACTGCGGGTTCGCGAACACGTTGCCCGGGAGCGCGATGACCTGACGCACCCTCGGCTCGGTCTGGTCGTGGCCGTTGAGGACGCGGATCTCGTCGCCGTCGGCCAGCAGCTGTGCCTTCCGAACCACCCGGCCGTTCAGCAGGATCCGGCCCGGATACTCCGCCGGCCGCAGGACCTTGCCGGTGACGTCGAACAGGCTCCCGTTGCGGGCGTGAAGGTGGAGCTTCCGGACCAGGTCGCCGAACAGGGTGTCCGGCGGCACGTAGTGGACCTCGTGGCCCACCTGGACCCCGATGGGCGGGGGAAGGTCGTGGGCCCGCTTCGCGGTCACCAGTGGGATGGCCACGGCCACGACGACGACGACGGCTTGCAGCCGCCCGAGCATCCGGAGCCGCGTTCGAGTCCCCCTACGCATTGCAGTGTCCAGTTTGCAACGAGACGCGGCCTGTCGAACAGTGGTTCCGCTGGTTCCAGGGCGATTTCTGGCGGAAGACCCCAGGAAATCGGCCCTGTGGGGCCCAGGGGGGCCGGCCCGGTCAGTCCGCGCGCGGGGGATGGCCCAGCGTTCGGGGGAGCCACACGCTGAACGACGAGCCGGCGCCCGGCTTGCTGGCCACGTGGATGGTCCCCCCAGGGTCTCGGCGGCCCGCCGGATCAGGTGCAGGCCGAGCCCGACGCCCCCCACCTTGCGGGGGTCGGAGGGGTCCACCTGCGAGAACTGCTCGAACAGGTGGGGGATGCCACGCCGGCCACGAAGGCGTCCTTGTGGTGGTTCGTCTTCTGCAGCTCTTCGGCCTTCTCGGCCAGCCGGCGACGGCTCACGGCCAGCTCCATGAGCAGGAAGGCGGACGCGGCGTGGCGGGCGAACAGCTCGGCCCGGCGGGCGTCCTCCTGCGTGAACGGCGCCTCGGAGGCCTCCCGCCGCAGGGTCAGCACGGCCTTGGCCTCCTCCTCCACCAGCACCGGGACCGCCAGGACGTGCTCGCGGATGCCGGGGCATCTCCTCGAACACCTAGCTCGCCGACGACGTGCCCATGAGCTCCGAGGCCTCGCCCGCGACCGCCCGGACCACGTACCGGTCGGTCTCCGGCTCGTACACGTTGAGCACGGCGACCGGCCCGAACGCCTCCTCCACGCCCTCGGCGATGGCGGCCGGGACGCCGTGCACCCCGCCGCCGAGCGCGGCGGCGCCGGCCACGCGGGCCAGCGCTTCCAGACGGGCGGCCTCCCGGGGCGGCGCCGATCCGTTCGAACTGCTTCGCCGTGATTCGCTCTCCATCGGCTCTTCTGATTCGACCGCCCCGGGGGCCTCCTTGACGCCCGGAGGCACGAATGGCCGGAATTGACGGACTCGAAGGGGCGGGCGGATAGTCCCGGGACCGGGTGTTCCTGGCGAGGAGGGGAGCGATGAGCGAGCGCGTGCAGTTCAACCTCGGTCCGGACGACATACCGACGGCCTGGTTCAACATCATGCCGTCGATCGTGCAGGCGGGGATGCAGCCCCAGCCCCCGCTGCACCCGGGGACCCACGAGCCCGTGACGCCGGACCTCCTGGCCCCCCTGTTCCCGGATGCCCTGATCATGCAGGAGGTCTCCACCGAACCCTGGATCGACATCCCGGGCGAGGTCATCGACGTGTACCGGCTGTGGCGGCCCACGCCGCTTTACCGGGCCCGCCGCTTGGAGCAGGCCCTGGACACGCCGGCCCGGATCTACTTCAAGTACGAGGGGGTCTCGCCGGCCGGGTCGCACAAGCCGAACACCGCGGTGGCCCAGGCGTACTACAACAAGGCCGCCGGGATCACGCGGCTGGCCACGGAGACCGGGGCCGGGCAGTGGGGGTCGGCGCTGGCTCTGGCCTGCCAGTTCTTCGGCATGGAGTGCCTGGTGTACATGGTGCGGGCCTCGTACGACCAGAAGCCGTACCGGCGGATCTTCATGGAGACGTTCGGGGCCACCGTGCACCCGTCGCCGTCGGACACCACGGAGTCCGGGAAGCGGATCCTGGCCGACTCGCCCGAGTCCACCGGGTCGCTCGGCATCGCCATCAGTGAGGCCATCGAGGTCGCGGCCCAGGACCCCACCACGAACTACTCGCTGGGGAGCGTCCTGAACCACGTCCTGCTCCACCAGACCGTGGTCGGGCTGGAGGCCCAGCGGCAGATGGAGATGGCCGGCGAGCGGCCGGACCTCGTGATCGGCTGCGTCGGGGGCGGGTCGAACTACGGCGGGTTCTCCTACCCGTTCATGGCCGACAAGCTGGCCGGGAACCTCGACGCCACGTTCGTCGCCTGTGAGCCGGCGGCCTGCCCTACCCTCACCAAGGGCAAGTTCGCGTACGACTTCGGCGACACGGGCCAGATGACGCCGCTGCTGCCGATGTTCACGCTCGGGCACACGTTCGTCCCCGCGCCGGTGCACGCGGGAGGCCTCCGGTATCACGGCGACGCGCCCTCGCTCTCGCTCCTGGTGCACGAGGGGAAGATGGAGGCCCGGGCCTACACCCAGAACATGATCTTCGAGGCCGCGGTGCAGTTCGCCCGGGCCCAGGGGATCATCCCGGCCCCGGAGCCCGCGCACGCCATCCGGGCGGTGATCGACGAGGCCGTGGCGGCCCGGGAGGCCGGGCACGAGAAGGTCATCCTGTTCAACCTGTGCGGCCACGGACACTTCGACATGCAGGCGTACGACGACTACCTGCACGACCGCCTCCCCGAGTTCGAGTTCAGCGAGGAAGCGTTGGAGGAAGGCCTCCGGTCCGTCCCGCCCGTACCTGTTGGTGGGTGAGAACGGCCGGGCCCGCGAGGGAGGGAGGTCGGGGATGAAAGGGCGCATGCAACGGCTCGCCCCGATCTCGGTCGGGGCGGTGATGGCGGTCACGCTGGTCGCCGGGCCGGCGGCGGCGACCGTCAGGGTGTCGGCGAGCCCCGACGGGCCCAGGAGACGCCCCCCAACGGGTGGGCGGCGACGGGGACGTTCGGTGCCCGGGTGGTGCCCCACAAGGGCAAGCTCTGCTACCGAGCGTCACGAGCCGTCGACCGGCGGCCGAACGTCCCGCGTTCCGGGGGCCGGTGGACGGTACCCCGGAGCCACGAACGGAGGACGCTCTGTCGTGACGTCAGGCATGGGAGCGATGGAGGGTCGATGCGGGGACGGATGCTGGTGGCCGGGGCGCTGGCCGCGCTCGCAGCGGTCACGGTGGCATGTTCGTCGGGTTCGGACGGGAGGTCCGGGGCGAGGGTCGCGGTGACGCTTCACGAGTACGCAATCGAGCCGGTCCCGAAATCCGTCCCGGCGGGTTCCGTCACGTTCGACGCCCACAACGCCGGGCTCGAGGTCCACAACCTGCTGGTGATCCGGACCGATCTCGGCCCCGGCGAGCTCCCGATGCAGGGCAGCGTGGCCCTGGAGACGGGAACCATCGGCCGGACAGACGTGCTCACCGCCGGCCAGGACCAGTCGGTGACCGTCGACCTCGACCCGGGCGTCTACGTCCTGATCTGCAACGTCCCCGACCACTACGAGGCCGGGATGTACACGGGGTTCACCGTCACGTAGGGAGACTGCGATGGGAGGAGCCGGCCGCGATGGGGCGTCGGTGCTGATCGTGGCCTCCAACCGGGACGCGATGGAGACCCTCGGGTTCTGGTTCGAGCAGGAGGGCTTCGACGTCCTGGGCTGCCCGGGGCCGGCCGACGTGCACGCGGCGTGCCTTCGGCCCGACGCGTCCGCATGCCCGCTGGCCGTCGACGCCGACCTGGTCGTCCTCGACCTCTCGCCGGAGCGCATCGAGCCCGTGGGCCGGGCCGTGAGGCGTGGCCTGATCGAGCGCTACGCGGGCTGGGGGCTCCCCCTTCTGGTGCTCGCCGGCCCGGATGACGCCGGAGCCGTCTCGGAGAGGTCCCCCGGCGTCGAGATCCTGGCGATGACCGACCGGGCCGACGTGGTATGGGCTGCCACGCGCCTGCTGTCGGACCCCTGAGCCGCGACCGCGGACGGCCGAACGACCCCGGCTGTGGGAGCCCGGGCGGCGGAGCGCGGCGGCCGCGCGGTGAGGCCCCGGAGCACCAGCAGGAACAGCACGATCCCGCCGGTGTCCGGGAGCGTCAGCGTGGCTGCGTGACCTCCGCCAGCCGGCGTTCGAGGAACCGGCGCTCGGCGGGGTTCGCGGCGTGGTCCAGCGCCCGGCGGTAGGCGGCGGCGGCCTCCCGCCAGCGGTCCAGCCTCCGGAGCAGATCGCGAGGGCTGCGTGCGCTCGAGGGCGGCGTACAGCGCCGCGATCTGGGGCCAGTCGGTGTCCTCGGGCCGGGGGACCTGCGCGTGCAGCTCGCCGACGGCCGCCTGGATCTGGTACGGCCCGGGGCGCCGCAGGGCCATGGCCTGGTCGAGGACGGCGCACCCCTCGTCGATCTCCTCGTGGTTCCAGCGTGAGCGGTCCTGGTCCTCCAGCAGGACCAGCTCGCCGGCTTCGTCGATCCGGGCGGCCCGGCGGGAGTCGTGCAGGAGCATGAGCGCGAGCAGTCCGAGGGCGTCCGGCTCATCCGGCATCAGCGAGCACAGCACCCGGGCCAGCCAGATGGCCTCGTCGCACAGCTCGTCGCGGACCAGTGACCCCTCGGCGGAGGCGTAGCCCTCGTTGAACACCAGGTACAGGACCGCGAGCACGGCGGGGATGCGCTCGGGGAGGAGCTCGTCCGGCGGCACGCGGTAGGGGATCGCGGCGTCCCGGATCTTCCGCTTGGCCCGGACCAGGCGCTGGGCGATGGTGGGCTCCGAGACCAGGAAGGCCCGGGCGATCTCGCGGGTCGAGAGCCCGCCCAGCGTCCGCAGGGTGAGCGCGACCCGGGCCTCGAGCGGCAGCGCCGGGTGGCAGCACGTGAAGATCAGCCGGAGCCGGTCGTCCATCAGGCCGCCGAGCATGCCTCCACCCTCCTCCTCCCGGTCCATGGAGTGGAGCTCCTGCTGCGCCCGGATCAGCACGACCTTGTCCCGGGCCAGCCGTTCGCGGCGGATGCGGTCGATGGCCCGGTTTCGCGCCGTGGTGGTGATCCACGCGCCGGGGTTGTCCGGGACGCCGTCCCGGGGCCACCGCTCCAGGGCGGTGGCGAAGGCCTCCTGGACGGCCTCCTCGGCCAGGTCGAAGTCGCGGAGGACGCGGATGAGGGTCGCCAGCACCCGCCCCTGCTCCCGCCGGAACAGGCGCTCGACGACCCTCCTCGCGTCTTCGTCGTGCGTGTCCGTGGTTCCCCACCCGCTACAGCGGGTTGCCCGACTCGTCGAACTCCATGATCGGGCGGACCTCCACGGATCCGTTCTTCGCGGCCGGCAGCTTCGCCGCGGCCTCCAGGGCCTGGTCCAGGTTGTCGCACTCGATCAGGTAGAACCCGCCGAGCTGCTCCTTCGTCTCCGCGAACGGCCCGTCGGTCGACAGCGTCTCGCCGTCCCGGACCCGCACCGTGGTGGCCGTGGAAGTCGGGTGCAGGGCGTCGCCCGCGCGCATCAGCCCGGAGTCCTGCAGCCACTTCGTGTACTCGGCGTACGCCTGGGACTCCTCCCGCATCTGCTCCGGCGTGGCGCCCCCCCACGCGGACTCGTCACCGTAGATGAGCAGCAGATACCTCATGCCTCCTCCTTCGACCCAGCGGCCCCCGGGGCCGCGCTCACCATACCGACGAACGTGCACACGGGTTTTCGACAGGCCAGGGCCGAAGACGTCACAGCCCCCTGCTACGTGGTTCGCGTGATCGAAGGTCCAGGCCGGATGGCGTCCTCGTCCAGCCGCCACCAGATGGTGGTCTCCGAGACGCTCGCCACGATCCCCCGCCGGATCACCTCGGCGCGGATGTCGGGGACGTGCAGACGCGATCCACCGATCTCTCAGACTGCGTCGCTTGACGCTTGGCCAGGGCCGAGCCACCCGGGACGGACGAGGCTCGGCTCAAGGCGATCACCACGAGCTGGGCGCGATCCGGTGCCAGAAGCTTCCCCGTGGCCCCGCTCACGTCGGTCTTGGCCGTGGCCGGGTTCAGAACAGCCGGCCGGCGATCTCCTCGTTGACAGCCCCTCGGCGACCAGGGCCACGAGCGTAACGCGGAGATGCTACCCGGGCGACTCTGCCGGGCGGCTGTGGTCGTGGACATGGGCTTCCCTCCGATGCTCTTTGTCCATGTCCTGATGAGGGATGTGCACGTGCTCAAGCGCCGGATGGTTGTGGTCGTGTGCGTGTGTAGACAGCAGATGACCCCAGTTCTCTCCCTGGTGCAGATAATGCGTGACGTGGTAGTGCTTGTGCCGGTGCTTCAGGGCCTCATGCTCGTGATGTCCCTGCGGCCTCCCCATCGCACTCACCCTTCTCCGGACCGCTGCTCGGACCCGAAGGTACACCGCGTCGTGGAGGCGGACAAACCGACCCGCGGTCGCGATCGCTACGACATTCGCCGGGTCTTGGCGCGACCAGCCACGAAGTAGGCTACGAGCGTGACGACGCCCCTCGATCCGCTGGACTTCCTGGACGTGGACGCGCTGCTGTCCGACGAGGAGCGTGACGTCCGCGACACCGTTCGGCGGTTCGTCCGGGAGCGGGTGCTGCCGGGGATCGCCGATTGGTTCGAGGCCGGCGTGTTCCCCAGGGAGGTGGCCGGGGAGCTCGGGTCGCTCGGGCTCCTGGGGATGCACCTTGACGGGTACGGCTGCGCGGGGGCGTCCGCGGTGCAGTACGGGCTGGCCTGCACGGAGCTCGAGGCCGGGGACTCGGGGTTCCGTTCGTTCGTGTCCGTGCAGGGGTCGCTCGCGATGTTCCCGATCCACGCGTACGGCAGCGAGGAGCAGAAACAGCGGTGGCTCCCGCCCATGGCCGCGGGGAACCTGATCGGCTGCTTCGGCCTCACCGAGCCGGACTCGGGCTCCGACCCCGGCTCCATGCGCACGTGGGCCAAGCGCGACGGCGACGACTGGGTGCTCACCGGCACCAAGATGTGGATCACCAACGGCGGCATCGCCGACGTGGCCGTCGTGTGGGCCCGGACCGACGACGGCGTCCGCGGATTCATCGTCCCGACCGACACGCCGGGGTTCTCCACGAAGGACGTCGCGAGGAAGCTGTCGCTCCGGGCCAGCGTGACCTCCGAGCTGATCCTCGACGGCGTCCGCCTCCCGGCCGACGCCGTGCTCCCCGGCGTGACGGGCCTGAAGGGCCCCCTGTCATGCCTGTCCGAGGCCCGCTACGGGATCGTGTGGGGGGCCATGGGCGCCGCCCGAGCCTGCTTCGAAGCGGCCCTCGAGTACTCGAAGACCCGGGAGCAGTTCGGACGGCCCATCGGCGGGTTCCAGCTGACCCAGCAGAAGCTGGCGAACATGCTGCTCGAGCTGAACAAGGGCGTGCTGCTGGCCCTGCACCTGGGGCGGATGAAGGAAGCGCACACGCTGCGTCCCGAGCACGTCAGCGTGGGGAAGCTCAACAACGTCCGCGAGGCCCTGGCCATTGCCCGGGAGGCCAGGACCATCCTCGGCGCGAACGGGATCACGCTCGAGTACCCGGTGCTGCGCCACGCGAACAACCTGGAGTCGGTGCTGACCTACGAGGGGACGTCCGAGGTCCACTCGCTGGTCCTGGGAGAGGCCCTCACGGGCCATCGCGCGTTCACGTAGATGCCGCCGTACCGGGCCTCCGCCGCGCTCACCGAGGACTGGGAGCATTTCGATTTCGCCATCGACGACGGCATCGCCACCGTCACGCTGAACCGGCCCGACCGGCTCAACGCGCTGACCCTCGACGTGTACGCCGACCTCCGGGACCTGTTCACCGAGCTCCCGCACCGCGACGACGTGCGGGTGGCCATCATCACCGGCACCGGCCGGGGGTTCTGCTCCGGCGGCGACGTCCACGAGATCATCGGGACCCTCCTGGAGCGCGACGTCCACGCCACCATGGAGTTCACCCGGATGACGGGCTCGGTGGTCCAGCGGATCCGGGAGTGCCCGCTCCCGGTGATCGCCGCGGTGAACGGCGTGGCCGCGGGCGCCGGCGCCGTGATCGCATTGGCCGCGGACTTCCGGCTCCTGGCCCGCTCGGCCAGCTTCGAGTTCCTGTTCACGAAAGTCGGGCTGGCCGGGGCGGACATGGGAGCGGCGTACCTGCTGCCCCGGATCGTCGGCCTGGGGCGGGCCACGGAGCTGCTGATGCTCGGCCACCGCACCGATGCCGACGAGGCCTGCACGATCGGCCTGGCCCACACCGTGGTCGAGGACGACCGGCTGGTGGACGAGGCTCGCATCCTGGCCGGGCGGTTGGCCGAGGGGCCCGCCGCTGCGTACGCCACGACCAAGCTGCTGCTGGCTCGGGAGCTGGACATCGACCTGGCCAGCGCCCTCGAGCTGGAGGCGGCGGCCCAGGCCCTGCTGATGCGGAGCGCCGACCACGCGGAGTTCTACCGTTCGCTCCGGGAGAAGCGCCCGCCGGACTGGACCGGCCGGTGATCGGGAGCTCGGGCGGGAGCGACCCGTCCGGGGAACGGACCCCGCACCGGCTGGTGAACCCGGATTCGCTGGCTCGGGCGTCGGGGTTCGCCCACGCGGTGGTCCCGGCCCCGGGACGCACCGTGTACCTGGCCGGACAGGCCGGGGTCCGGGGCGACGGCACCCTGGCCGGCCCCGGGCTCCTCGAGCAGTTCGACCAGGCCCTGGCGAACCTGGTGGAGGCCCTTCGAGCTGCGGGGGGCCGCCCCGAGCATCTCGTCCAGGTCCACCTGTTCGTCACCGACGTGGCCGGATACCGGGAGCATCTCCCGGACCTCGGCCGGTGGTGGCTGGAGCATCTGGGCCACCACTACCCCGCCGTGGCGTTGTTCGAGGTGGCCGGCCTGTTCGATCCCGGCGCCGTGATCGAGCTCACCGCCGTGGCCGTCGTCCCGGAGCAGTGACCCCGCGACGACCCGCTTGCGGTCAGCGAGTGGCGCGGGCGATGGCCGCGGCCTCCAGGAGGGTCCGAGACCCCTCGAGCCGGAGCGTCATCTCGCCGCGGGTCCAGATCAGCGTGTTGCCGGCGAGCCGCGAGCTGTCGTTGAAGTGGGTCCCGTCCTGGTCCACGTAATCGAGCTCGTGGGCAACGCCGGACAGCCAGTATCCGGTCTCCCCGTTCACCCTCACCCGCGTGACGTGGGTGCCCACCTTCGCGATCTTCCTGATGAACGGGCGGAACGGGTCGGCGTGGAACTCCGTGAGCAGCAGCTCCGGCCCGGGCTCGGCCCCGGGGGAGGCGGCGCCGATCCACACGAACGACACCCGTCCGCCGAACGGCTGGTCCGACAGGAACACGAGCGGGGAGCCGAAGCCCCGGACCGGCGGGGGGAGGGACAGCGGGAAGTCCACCGCCGCCCGCGCGGCCTCCAGCGTGGACCGGTCGCCGAGCTCCAGCCGGTCCCCCAGCGACGGCAGCGTGGGACTGGCCGGCGGCGAAGTGGGGCCCGACGCGGAGACGCCCGGCGAGGGCGCGGTCCCGTTGCCGAACACGATCTGGATCCCCCGGACGCCGAAGTACGCCGCGCCTGCCGCGACGGCCGCCATCGACACGATCAGCACGGCGATGACCAGGGCCCGCCGCAAGCCCCGGGGGGGCAGGAGGCCCGCCACCCACCGCCGGAGCCGCCGTCCAGCCGGAGCTCGTTCTGGGGCGGGCTGCCGGATCCTGGCCCCGGCCATCGCGACCAGGTCCGTGGACGGTTCGGGGAACGCCACATCGGCCGCGAGCCCTGCCAGGGCCGCGCCGAGCTCCTCCTCGGTCATCCGCAGCAGGCGCTCAGCCATCTGGGGTCCCCTCGGCCACGGCCCGGGCCGCCCCGGCGGCGGTGAGCGATTCCCGGAGCCGGATGAGCGACCTGGACAACCGGGACTTCACCGTGCCCTTCGGGATCTCCAGGGCCTCGGCGGTCTCCAGCTCGGACAGCCCAAGGAGGTAGCGGTACCCCACCACCAGCCGGTCCTCCTCTCGCATGTCCTGCAGGGCCCGCACCAGCAGCTCCCGTTCCTCGTGCTCCAACGCCGCCGCCTCGGGGGATGGGGCCGCATCCCCCGAGGGGCGGGCCTCGGCGATGCGCAGGGTCAGCCGGTCCGCCCGGGCCGACGCCCGACGGCGGTTCCGGGCCTCGTTGGTCACGATGGCCAGGAGCCACGGCCGGAAGGCGGCCCCCTCCCGGAACCGGGACAGCGCCCGGTAGGCCTTCACGTAGGCCTCCTGCACGGCGTCCTCGGCCTCGGCGGAGTCCCGGGTGACCAGCCACGCGGTCCGCATCGCGATCTGCTGATGGGCCCGGACCAGCTCCTCGTACGCCCCGACGTCGCCATCCTTCGCTCTCTCGACGAGCCCCGCTTCCTCCAGTGGTCGGCCCTCCACGGAGTCGAATCTTCCACCCATCCCTACAGCGCGGAGGGCCGATGGGTTCCGCGTTCGGCTGGCCAAGCCGGTGGGGGGGTCAGCGGTACAGCTCGCGGGCCACGATCTCCCGCTGGATCTCGGTGGTGCCCTCGTAGATCCTCGGCGCGCGGACGTCGCGGTACAGATGGGCCAGCGGGTGGGAGGCCTCCAGCCCGGTCGCGCCGTGGATCTGGAGAGCGGCGTCCACCACCCACTGGGCGGTCTCCGTGGCGAACAGCTTGGCCATCGCGGAGAGTTTCGTGATCGGTTCGCCCTGGTCGTGCGCGGACGCGGCGGAGTACACGAGCAGCCTGGCCGCCTCGGTTCGCGTGGCCATCTCACCGAGGAGCTGCGACACGGCCTGATGCTCCTTCAGGGCCTTCCCGAACGAGGTCCGCTCCCCGGCGTGGGCCACCGCGAGATCGAGCGCGGCCCGCGCCATCCCGACGGCGAACGCGCCGACGCTCGGCCGGAACCGATCCAGCGTCTGCATGGCCACCCTGAAGCCCCCGTCGACCTCCCCGAGCACCTGGGATTCGTCCACCGGCACCCCGTCGAAGTCCAGCCGGCCGATCGGATGCGGCGAGAGCAACTCGATGGGTTCGCCGGTTAGCCCCGGGGCGTCTCCGGGGACGGCGAACGCAGTGACCCCCCGGGCGCCCGCATCCGGCGTGGTCCTGGCGAACACCGTGAGGACGTCGGCGTCCGGCGCGTTCGAGATCCACGTCTTCGAGCCGGTGAGGCGCCATCCCTCGCCGTCCGGCTCGGCCCGAAGCTCGAGCGCGCCGGCGTCCGACCCGTGTTCGGGCTCCGTCAGCGCGAATGCCGCCACGGCCTCGCCGCTCGCCACGCGAGGGATCCATTCCGCGGCCAGCTCCGGCGAGCCGCTCTGGAGGATCGGGTACGCGCCGAGCCCCTGCATCGCGAGCGCCGTCTCGGCTTCCGTCGACTCCATGGCCAGTCCCTCGCGGAGCACGCACAGCTCGACGGCCGAGATGCGCCCCCCGTCGTCGGCGACGTCCGGGAACAAGCGGAGGAGGAGGCCGCACTCCGCGAGTGACCGAACGAGGGCCCGGTTCACTCGCCCTGCACCGGGGCCGGTGGCGGTGGGCAGGTCCGCCCCGCGCGCCACGCCACGAACCTCCTCCACCCGCTCGCGAACATCCGGGATGTCGGCCATGCACGAGCCGTATACCACGGCCGCCGGTCCCGGGCGACGTGGTTCCTCGGACCGATTGACGGGCGGAGGGGGTGATCCCTACGGTCGCCTCGCTCCTCCAGGTCGGACGACAGCCACGTGGCGGGTCGCCGGTCGATAGGATGCTGCCGACCGGGTGAGACGCGAGCACAAGGGGGACCGATGGCCGAGTCGCCCTACTGGAACCCGCGGCACGAGACGATGCCGCGCGAGGATCTCGAGGCCCTACAGGTTCGCAAGCTCCGCAACCTCGTGGATTGGGCCGACACCGCAGTGCCGTGGCAGTCGAAACGCCTGCGCGACGCGGGGGTGACGGCGGATTCGATCCAGTCGCTCGACGAGCTCCGCCGCATCCCGTTCCTGACCCGCGAGGAGTGGATGCAGGGACAGGTGGAGCATCCGCCGTACGGGCCCATCCTGGCCGCCGAACCCGAGCGCGCGATCCGCTACCACATGACCTCGGGGACGACCGGCAAGACACCGATCCGGGTGCTCGACTCCATGAAGGACTGGGAGTGGATCGCCGAGATGTGGTGCTACGGCCTGTGGGGGTTCGGCGTCCGGCCGGCCGACACGCTGTTCGTGGCGTTCGGGTACTCGAAGTTCATCGGGTTCTGGGGGCTGCACTACGCCGGCGAGAAGCTGGGCTGCCTGGTGCTCCCTGGTGGGGCCATGACCACCGACCAGCGCGTGAAGGAGATCGTGGAGATGGGCGCCACGGTGGTGGCCTCCACGCCCACGTACGCGCTGCGCATGGCCCAGGAGGCCAGGTCGCTCGGGATCGACCTGGCCGGGTCTGCCGTGCAGCGCGTGATCCTCTCCGGCGAGCCTGCCGGCTCCATCCCCGCCACGAAGGCCCTGATCGAGGAGCAGTGGGGGGCGAAGGCCGGGGACACCGCGGGAATGACCGAGCTCGGCACGATCATGATCTTCGAGTGCGCCGAGCAGCCCGGGGGGACGCACATCATCGAGGACCACTACATCGAGGAAGTCGTCGACCCCATCACCGATGAACCGGTCCCGTTCGGCGAGATGGGGGAGCGCGTCGTAACGTCGTTCGGCCGGGGGTTCATCCCGGTCCTGCGGTACCGGACCCGTGACTTCGTGGTCAAGGTCCCGGGTTCGTCGTGCCGCTGCGGGCGGACGTTCGACGTCTACGACGGCGGCATCCGAGGCCGGGTGGACGACATGAAGCTCGTCCGGGGGACGAACGTGTACCCGCGCGCGGTGGAGGCCCTGGTCCGGGAGCATCCCGAGGTCGACGAGTTCCAGATCCACCTGTACACGGCAGGCGGCATCCGCGACGAGATCGAGGTCCTCATCGAGGTCCCGGACCAGAGCGTTGATGCCGACGCGCTGTGCGCCCGGCTGGCGAAGGAGCTGACGGACGCGCACGAGTCCCTGAGGTTCGGCGTGCGAACCGTCGAGCTCGAGTCGCTGCCGCGATTCGAGCTGAAGGCCAAACGGATCCTCGACGAACGCATCGTGATCGGCACCGAGGGCGAGCGGAGGCAGTGACATGCAGGATCTGATGGAACACGAGCTCACCGAACCCGAGGCCAAGCTGGTCGACGTCTACCGCGAGCTCCACCGGATCGTCGAGATGCGCGCGGACGAGCTTCCGCCGTTCGCCCTCCGCAACGCCACCAAGGCCCTGGCGGCCCTGTGGCAGGTCATGAACGGCCTCGACATGGACCCCGGCCAGCTCTACGACCTCGGCGCATGAGTTCTCAAGGACGTCACCCGGCCGTTTCCTCGTCGCGGTCTCGACCCCTGGGGAGCTGGTCGACGACGTAGTACAGGGCCACCGCAGAGATGACGGCCAGCGTGATCATCGCGCTGATGAACGACAGGCCGATGGTCGCGGCGTAGACGAAGATCCCGATGCTGAAGCGGCGGAACTGGGCCTTGGCCGCCGCGGGGTCGATGGCCTCGTGGAGGCGGCGGCGGTCGCGGATGACCCACAGCCACAGCAGGTTGAAGCCGATCGCGCAGCCGAACAGCGACGCGCTGTAGACCGCAGCAGCGACGTGGGAGTCACTGCCACCCTCCTTCAGATACTCGGCGAACAGCGACGTGGAGAAGGGGATCGCGGCGATGAACAGCAGCAAGAGCAGGTTGATGAACAACAGTGTCCGGTCCACGATCGCCACCCGGTTCATGAGCCCGTGGTGGTTGACCCACATGATGCCGATGACCGTGAACGAGAGCGCGTAGGCGGCGAATTTCGGCCAGTCGTCTACAAGGGCACTCCACAACCCGTGTGGGGTTTCATCGGGTCCGGGAACCGGCAGGTCCAGGGTGAGGAGCGTGATGGCGATGGCCAGCACGCCGTCGCTGAACGCCTCCAGCCGGGACTTCGTCATCGACTCGACGGAACCATGCTGGTGTGAAGGCTATTCCAGCCATCCGCCGTCAGCGGTAGACGCGGCGGGGGAACAGGTCCTCGGCGGAGCGGATGCGGTCGAGGATGAGCAGGCCGTCGAGGTGGTCCAGCTCGTGCTGCGCCGCTCGCGCCTCGAACCCCTCCATGCGGTACACGCGCGACGCGCCGTCGGCGTCGTGGCCGGAGAGGACGATCCGGAGCGCCCGGCGGACGTTCGCGGTGAAGTCCGGGACCGACAGGCATCCCTCCCGCAGGACCTCGGCGTCGTGGGCCTCGACCAGCTCGGGGTCGAACAGCATCACCAGGCCGTGTGACCTCGACGCCTTGGGATGCGAGCTGACGTCCAGACAGAACGCCCGGACCCCCTCGCCGATCTGCGGCGCGGCCAGACCCACCGTCGCCGGGCCCGACCGCATCGTGTCGACCAGATCTCCGGCCACGTCACGCATCTCCGCGCCGATGAAGCCGGCTCGCCGGGCGGGCTCCTTCAGCACGGCGTTGGGATAGCGCAGGACGGGGCGGACCCCCACTACAGCGTCTCGGTCTCGACGGCCCGGAACGTCGCGTCGACGCCCATCTCCGCCGCCACCGCTCCGATCTCGCGTTCCAGGTCCCCCGGGTCCACCGCCGCCGGCACGGCCAGCTCGGCCACCATCGCGTACACAGGGGACTCGTCGCCGACCAGGCGGCACGTCAGGTCGGTGATGTTGACGTCGCGCCCCGCGAGCGTCGCGGTGAGCCGGGCCACCAGGCCTGGCCGGTCCGACCCGTATGCCACCAGCGTGTGCGTCGACGGCGCCGAGGGGACGCGTTCGGACGAGGTGCCCTTCACCTTCACCGACATCCTCATCGCGCTGAGCTCGGTGTCCAGTCGCCGTTCCAGCTCGGCCCCGTCCACCCCCTCGGGCGCGTCCACCACCAGCATGATCGCGAACGATCCCCGCAGGATCGTCGAGGAGACGTCTTCCAGGTTGCACCCCATGTCGAACAGCGAGCGGGCCACCGCCGCCACGATCCCCGGCCGGTCGTCGCCGATCGCCGTCACCGCGAAGTGCGTCATGCCGGAACCCCCTCTCGAATCGAGGCGCGCTCGTAGACCCGGGGGTCGAGGACCACCAGGTCGGCCCGCCCCGCCGCCAGGATCGTGTTCGCCTCGTCGGCCGTCGTGATGTTGCCGCTCGTCATCGTGGGGATCCCCGCCTCGTTCCGGACCACGTCGCTATAGGGAACCAGGAACATGCGGCCGTACGCGGGTCGCTGCTCGGCCATCGTGCCCCCCGCGACCACGTCGAGGAAGTCCGCCCCGTGAGCGGCGAAGGCGCGGGCGATCTCCAGCGAATCCCCCCGCGAGAGCCCTCCGGGAGCCCAGTCCGTGGCCGAGTACCGCACCCCGAGGGGCCGCTCCCAGGCGTCGCGCACGGCGGCCATCACCTCCAGGGGGAACCGGAGGCGGTTCTCCACCGGGCCGCCGAACTCGTCGCCGCGGCGGTTCGACAGCGGCGACAGGAACGAGGCCACGAGCCCGCCCCGCGAGAAGTCGAGCAGCAGAACCCCCGCCCCGCTCCGGGCCGCGCCCCCCACGGCGGCGACGAACGACGCGAGGACCACGTCGATGTCGGCGCGGCGCACCTCCCTCGGGACCGGCGATCGCGACGAGAACGGGATGGGCGACGCCGAGAGGACCTCCCACCCGCCCTCGCGCAGGGGCCGGTCCAGCCCGTCGCGGCGCGGCCGGGTGGATCCCCGCCGTCCCGCGTGGCCCAGCACCACGCACACCGGCGCCCGCTCCATGCCGGGCACGAACTCCGCCAGACCGGCCGCGATGGGGGTCTCGGGGCTGACCCTGCCGTCGGGAGCGACGGCCACGAACGGGGTGAGGACCAGTCCGACCTCCTGGAGCATCCGTGCGGCCACTCCCGCGGCCAGCCCGCCCTCCGGGGCGTCGAGGGGCTCGGCCCGCAGCGCGATCCGGTTCGCCACGGTCGTCCCGCGCAGCTCGATCGGCGCGAACAGCGGCGGGGGAGGCGTGATCAGGGGGCCGTTCGCCTGCCGCCGGGTGCCGTGCGGGGCCCGGTGGGCGCTCCGGGGGGAGGCCTGCTCGGCGAACCACCGGTCCACCGCGGCAACGAACGCGGGGTCCCGCTTCTCGAGCTCCAGATGCGTGATCCGGCCGCTCCGGGTCAGCAGCTGGAACGCGAACGGCAGCGGGTCGAATCCCGCGTACCGGATGACGTCCTCGAAGTACCGGGAGCTCTCCCGGGCCGCCTCCTGGAACCGCTCCACCACCGGCTGGCGTTCCAGCTCGTACTCGGTGAGCGCGGCCTCCAGGTTCGACGGGTGCTTCACCAACGCGTTCGACAGGGAGATCGAGTCCTCCATGGCCAGCTTCGTGCCGCTGCCGATCGTGAAGTGCGCGGTGTGCGCGGCGTCGCCCAGCAGCACCACGTTCCCGCGGTGCCAGCTCTCGCACCGCACCGTGACGAACGAGACCCACAGCGACCGGTTCGACATCAGCCGGTGTCCGCCCAGCTCCGGGGCGAACAGCTCCTGGCAGAACGCGATGGAGTCGTCCTCGGTGGCCCCGTCCAGCCCGGCCCGCTCCCACGTGGCCTGGTTGCACTCCACGATGAACGTGGAGTTCCGTGCATCGAACGGGTACGCGTGCACCTGGAACAGGCCGTGCTCGGTGTTCCGGAAGACGAACGTGAACGCGTCGAAGGTCCGGTCCGTCCCGAACCACACGTACTTCGACCGGTGGACGTCGAGCTGCGGGCGGAACCACTCGGCATGGAGCCGGCGAACCGTGGAATTCACGCCGTCCGCCGCGACGACCAGGTCGAACTCCTCGAACCGCCCGAGGTCCGGCACCTCGTCGTGGAACGACATCTCCACGCCGAGGTCCCGGCACCGGTCCTGGAGGATCCGCAGGAGCCGCTTGCGGGCCACGCCGCTGAACACGTGCCCCCCGGAGCGGACCACCTTCCCCCCGTAGTGCACGTCGATCGCGCTCCACCGCGCGAACGACTCGGTGATGTCCAGGTAGGTCTCGTGGTCGGCGTCCCGCAGCGCCCCCAAGGTCTCCTCGCTGAACACCACCCCCCACCCGAACGTCGCGTCCGGCGCGTTGCGCTCCACCACGGTGATCTCGTGGCCGGGATCGAGCTTCTTCATCAGCAGGGAGAGATACAGGCCCGCCGGCCCCCCGCCCAGCACCCCGATCCTCAACCCAGGACCTCCATCAAGCGGTCGGCCTGGGAGGGGTCGGCCACCGTGGGGAGCAGGATCAGGTGGTCGCAGCCGGCGTCCTCGTATCCCCGGACGAAGTCGCGGACGGCCCCCGGGGTGGTGAGATTCCCGGCCGCGACCTTCTCCGCGAACGGCCCGGTGAACGCGTAGTAGTCGCGGAGGTACGCCGCGCCGGCGGCCACCACGTCGTCGGTGCCCAGCCCGAAGTACCCCTGTCCCCACAGCTCCGGCCGTCCGGGCCGCTCGGCGTCGGTCCACGCCGCCAGGGCGTCCGAGGCCGCACGGGCGAACGCCCGCGGCGGCCCGCCGCCGTGCGCGTAGCCGTCCGCGAACCGGGCCATCCGCCACAGCGCGCTCCCGGCCAGGCCCCCCACCAGCACCGGCGGGCCGCCCGGACGGGCCGGAGGCGGACCCACGTCGGCGTCTTCCCAGTGGTCGCGGAGCGCGGCCAGCTGCTCGGAGAACCGAGCCGCCCGGCGGGCGAGCTCCGCGCCCGAGGCGTCGAAGTCCTCCTGCCGCGCCCCCAGGCCGAGCCCCAGCACCAGCCGTCCCCCGCTCAGCTGGTCCACCGACGCCGCCTGCTTGGCCAGGAGCGCGGTGCTCCGGATGGGTCCCACGGCGACCATCGTGGCCAGGCGGACGCGCGAGGTCACCGCGGCCGCCGCGGCCAGCAGCGGGAACGGGTCGAAGCTCCGGTACGCCACTCGATCGAGCACGCCCACCGAGGCGAACGGCCCCGCATCGGCCCTCCGGGCCCAGTCCAGGGCCCCAGCTCCCGTGGCCCCGGGCACCGTGTTCGGTAGCCCCACCCCGACGTCCATCAGCCAGCGAGGCTACACCCGGCACCGTCGTGCCTTGACATACCGCCGACCGGATGCTCACGATGCGCCCGTCCTCTCGTCAAGGAGCTCATCGATGAAGCGAACCGTCCTTCGGGTGTTCGGGCTGCTGCTCGCCTTGGCGGGGCTGGCGGCGCTGGGGATCGGGCTGTACGGCGTGTTCCACAACCTCCCCACGGCCGCGGAGACCGCGGCCGATTCCACCAGCAAGATCAGCAAGAACGTGCCGCTGATCGGCGGCGGCATCGCGGGCCTCGTGGTCGGCATCATCATCTTCTCGTTCTCCAGCCGGCTCATGGCGAGTGGCGGCAGGACGGCCGCGGTGGACTACGGGGCCATCGTGAACCAGCCGGGCGGACGGTCCTACGGCAACATGTACCTGTACGTCGGCATCCTCGAGCTGGTCCTCGGTGCGGTGTTCCTCGTCGTCGGCCTCTCGAACAGCCAGGGGGGCCTGCTGGCCACCGGCGCCATCCTCGCCTTGACCGGCGTGATCTTCCTGGGGCTGTACATCCGGATCCGCCGGCGCCGGGCCGAGGCCCAGCAGCTCGAACAGACCGGGCTGGCGGCGACGGCCACGGTCACGGGGATCACGCAGACGGGGATGTACATCAATGAGCAGCCGGTCCTCGGCATCGACCTCCAGGTGACGGCGCCGGGGAAGGCGCCGTACTCGGTGCACGTTCGCGAGATGGTGCCGTTCATCATGCTGGCCCGGGTCCAGGCCGGGCAGACCTACCCGGCCAAGGTGGACCCGAACGACCCCGAGAAGATCCTGGTCGAGTGGCAGCAGGGCGGGATGGCCGGCGCCGGGGCTCCGTTCGGGGGCATGCCCGGGGCGTTCGCGGGGATGCCCGGTGCCTTCGGGACCACGATGCCCGCCGGCACTGACCCGTTCGCGTTCGGGACCGCCCAGCCCGCCCCACAGGCCTCGGGATGGAACATCGGCGGGGTGGCCCCAATGGTGGTCCAGCAACCCCCGTCTGTCACGTACCAGTGGCCCGGGCAGCCCTCCCCGATGCCGGTGAACCCGATGGGGACGCAGATCCCGGGCGGGGTTCCCGGGCAGGCCACCATCCTGTCCTCCACCACCGCCGGCATGGACCTCGGAGGCCAGCAGCTGTACGTCCTCCAGCTCCAGATCACGCCGTCGGACGGCCGGCCCACGTACCAGGTCACCCACCCGGTGATGCTCCCCATCGCGCAGGCGTCGAGGGTCCAGCAGGGCGCCACGATCCCGGTGACCATCGACCCGTCGAACCAGAACAACGTGGTGCCGAACCTATCGTGACCGAACCGGACACCGAACCGGCGCCCGCGTCGATCGTGATCCAGCGCCGGGTGGAGTGGTCCGACACCGACGCATCGGGCGCGTACCACAACTCCGCCGCGTTCAACTTCATGGAGTCCGCCGAGGTGGCCCTGGTGGACCGCCTGGGCTTCCGCGAGGACGTCTACGGCCGCCATCCCCGGGTGCGGATCGAGGCGGACTTCCTGGCCCCCCTGTGGTTCCGGGACCTGGTGGACGTGGAGGTCCGGGTGGCGAAGGTGGGCCGGACCTCCGTGACCTACGAGGCGGAGATCCGCCGGGCCGGAGAGGTGTGCGTCCGGGGCCGGATGGTCGCGGTGCTCCTCGATCGCATCGGGGGGACCCCCCAGCCCTGGCCGGAGGAGTACCGGAGGCTCCTGGAGGCGGCCGGCGTCCAGGCTCCCGAGCGGCTGGTCCAGGGCGAATAGGATCATGTGGCCATGGAACCGGGTGACGAGCGCGAAGCCGACGCGGCCCCCGAGCGCCGCTCGGTCCGCCGGATGGGCCGGGTATCGCCGGCCGACGAGGGCCTGTCCTACGGCACGTACCTGAAGGTCCCGGAGCTCCTCAGGCTCCAGCACCTGCTGTCCGAGCCGCCCGCCCACGACGAACTGCTGTTCATCGTGGTCCACCAGACCTACGAGCTGTGGTTCCGCCAGATGCTGTTCGAGCTGGAGACGGTCCGCGACCTCATGTTCGCGCACGACCCGGAACCGGCCCGGCACTACCTGACCAGGGTCCACACGATCGAGCGGGTGCTCGTGGAGCAGATCGCGGTGCTCGAGACGATGTCCCCGCAGGACTTCCTGGAGTTCCGCTCGAACCTCTCGCCCGCCTCCGGGTTCCAGTCGGTGCAGTTCCGCGAGGTGGAGTTCATCTCGGGGCTGAAGAGCCGCGGGTACCTGGCGCACCTCGGGGAGTCGGACGAGGAGCGCGGCCGGCTGGAGCGGCGGCTGGAGGAGCCCACGCTGTGGGACGCCTTCTGCGATCTGCTGACCGACCATGGCCTGCCCATGCCGGCCGATGACGCCGAACAGCGCCGGGCCAGCCTGCTCGAGATGGCCCGCCACCGGGAGAAGCACGCCGAGCTGTGGAACGTGTCCGAGGACCTGCTGACCCACGACGAGCTGTTCTCGCTGTGGCGGTACCGCCACATCCTCATGGTGGTGCGCCAGATCGGCTCGAAGACGGGCACGGGCGGCTCGTCCGGGGCCTCCTACCTCCAGTCCACGTTGGACAAGCGGTTCTTCCCGGAGCTGTGGGAGCTCCGGAGCAACCTGTAGGCAGCCCGAGAGAACGCTCGGAGACACGCGTTTCCCCAGGTCAGGCTGTGGGTAGGTGTGCGCTGCCTGCCCGCGCGTCCGCCCGGGCCTCGAGGGGATGGTGCCGGCCCGCCGGCTCGAGATTGGGAGGTCACACGCCCGTGGTGCGTCGCCGAATGCCGTCGCTCTCCGAGGACAGGGGCCGGACCTACCACCCCATCCACGACACGCCGATCACCGACGCCGGACAGTCCGACACCCAGCACACCGGGCCGGGAGGCGGCAACACCGAGATCTCGATCGACCACACCGGCAAGGTGTACGACTCGGACCTCGCCGCGCTCGTCACCCTGAAGACCGCGGTGTGGAACCCGAACGCCAACCCCCGCACCCTGACGACCGGCTTCTACGGCAACACCGACCATGCCGTGGTCGGTGGCCGGCTCCGCCGGTCGACTGGCCGCGGTGTGGTACGGGACGAGCGACGGGACGCACAACCCCAGCTCGGATGACAACCACCAGGCCTGGGACGTCTACCTATCGCTGGTGTCTGCTGCATCAACACGGTGCTCCGGCAGACTGCGCACTAGCCGCGGAAACGGCGACGGGGCGCGCGGGACGTCCTGCGCGCCCCCGTATGCTGTGCGCCGTCCTGGGGTCCCCTGCGGGAGGTGCACGTGCGTCGCGTCCGTTCGATCCGTCCGTCCACGTTCTCGATCGTCGCCGTCGATCCCGAGGCCGGCGAGGCAGGCGTCGCCGTGCAGTCGAAGTTCCTGGCGGCCGGCGCCGTTGTGCCGTGGGCCCGGGGCGGCACGGGCGCGGTGGCCACCCAGGCCTTTGCCGAGGTGACGTTCGGTGTCCGGGGGCTCGATCTCCTCGAACAGGGCATGTCGCCACAGGAGGCGCTGGACCGGCTGCTGGATGGCGACTCCGAACGTGAGACGCGCCAGGTGGGGATCGTGGACATGGCCGGGCGCTCGGCCTCGTTCACCGGGGCGGAGTGCTTCGAGTGGGCGGGCGGGGTCACCGGCGACGGCTACTGCTGCCAGGGGAACATCCTGGCCGGCGAGGCCGTGGTGGCGGGCATGGCCGAGGCCTTCGAACGGACGTCCGGACGGGCCCTGGCCCGGCGTCTGGTGGAGGCGCTCCGGGCCGGACAGGCCGCGGGGGGCGACCGCCGGGGCCAGGAGGCCTCGGGCCTGATCGTGGCCAGGCCCGGCGGCGGGTACGGCGGGAACCACGACCGCTACATCGATCTCCGGGTGGACCATCACGACGAGCCCATCGAGCAGCTGGCGCGGTTGCTGGACCTGCACCGGCTGTACTTCGAGAAGTCCCCCGATGCCGAGATCGTGGACGCCGACCAGGGGCTCCAGCGGGAGATCCGCGAGCACCTCGAGCGTCTGGGCAGGATCGGCCCGGACGCCGACCTGTGGAACGCCCTGTCGGACTACATGGGGTGGGAGAACCTCGAGGAACGATGGGTCGGTCCCGGGAAGGTCGATCCCAAGGTCCTCGAGTACCTCCGCTCCCACGCCGCGCGGGCCTGAGCCGGTCGAGGTCGACAACTGGTGGATGTGATGGACCGTTCGCTCCGGGCCCGCCTGGAGGCCGCGCGCCTCCCCGAGGGCTTCGCGTTCGGGGTGGCCACCGCCGGGTTCCAGATCGAGGGCGGCTACAACGACGCCCACGCGGCCAGAGGGTGGCCTGACCCCGCCGTCACGACCAACCTCATCTCGTTCGCGGTCCACGAGCTGGACCGGGGGCTGGTGGACCTGCTGGAGGCCCGGCGGCGCGGGTCCCGCGCGAGGATCTCGCGGAGCACCTGCGGGACCGGCGAGCCGGGTGGATGGCGGCGCTCCCAGGGATGGGCGGGCCGCATCGAGCGCTGATGCAGCGAGGAGCGGACGCGCTGTCTCGGAGGATGGCGGGATGGAACGCGGCCTCCAGCATGGACCGGACCGGCCGGCAGCCCCGGCGGATGGCCCTGGATTCGATGGCGACGACTCGGCCGGCCCGTACGGGGAGATGATCCGCGCCCTTCGCGGATGACGAACCGGAGGTCCGTGTGCGACGGCGAGGCCCGCGTGAGAGGGATGAGTGACAGGGGTCCGAGCCATCCATGACGACGACCGGCCCTGGGCCCGCCGGTTCCTGGAGGAGCGCTGGGCGGCGCGGTGATCGCCCACGGGACGCGCTACCGGCCGGCGGATCTCCCCGGGTTCGTCGCGATGGAGGGCGACGACCGGGAAGCCGCGGCCGCGCCGATTGGAAGGCCGCGAGCACGAACGATGGAGGTCGGGACGGCGGGATTTGAACCCGCGACCTCAGCGTCCCGAACGGTAGCCATGCGAATTCTGGATGTG